>Ga0156062_110_pt1 | contig 252194 bp, 237 predicted proteins | sample RifCSPlowO2_02_FD_107715 | JGI IMG/M metagenome (GOLD analysis project Ga0156062, IMG submission 107715) | Candidatus Uhrbacteria bacterium RIFCSPLOWO2_02_FULL_48_18
ATCCATCCGAATCCGACTCGTGCCAACAAACAGACACGTCTCGATCGGGAGACCCGACGCTTCCACGACATCACTGATTGCATCCACGTCCGCAATGATGGTGCGACCCGCGCAGTTTGCCTGAATCGGCAACCGTTCTTGCACAATGAACTTTGCAAGATCCATCGCCTGCTCTTTCACCACCCCTTTTGCGCCGGGCAACCCGATGTTGACCGTGTCGATTCCGACCGCTGCCATGAGACGAATGAGCTCATGCGCTTGCTCGGACGACGGATTGTGTACGTAGGCGGCTTGCAAGCCGTCGCGCAACGTTTCGTCATTGAGTTCCACACGATGTGCGGGTTCAACGTCATCTTCCGATCGATTCCAATCAAAGATCAAATCCGAATGCGTTTTCATGAGATCCTCCAAGGTGCGACAATACGCGGAAACACTGGACGCAAAATAACGTTACGCTAAACAAATCGAATCCGTCAATCTCCCCCATTTGCTTCGTTCGCTCGGGCTACTCAGGTGAATCGGCTGCGAGAGCAGTCCGCCCTTCAGCAAGCCACCGCAGACGGGCTCTCCGCAGGCGTTCGCGCCGATTCACCTGAGTAGCCCTCGCTCACTGCGCAAACGAAGCAAAAAAAAGACACGCCAGGGTGGCGTGTTTTATGTTTCGATTAGTTCGTGACAAACCAGAGGACGTCTCCGTCTTGAACGGCGTAATCTCGTCCGACCGTTTTGAACAATCCGCGTGAGCGAAGAGCGTCTTCTCCCTTTTCGCAAACAGCGTCGAGATCGAAGACTTGTGCTTTCACGAAGGTCGCGAGGAAATCCGTATGGATCATTCCAGCGGCTTCGATCGCGGTTGTTCCCTTCTTCATCGGCCACGCGCGCGTCACTCCTTTTCCGAACGTGTAAAACGTGGAAAGATTCAACACCTTGTAGCAAGCCTTCACAACGTCATTGATTGACCCTTGAACACCGAGACTTGTTCGAAATTCGGCTTGTTCCTCTTCTGATTCAATGAGACCTAAATCGAATTCGGTTCGGATACTAAGCGCAATCGCTTGTCCTCCGAGGAGCTTCGACCATGCCTCCGCGTCAAACGACCCTGCGTCGTCCACGTTCACAAGAAAGAGAACGGGTTTGAGGGTGAGGAAATCGAATGTAGCCAAGAGCTTGCGCTCGTCTTCTGTGAGTCCTGCTTCGCGCGCAGATTTTCCTTCGTCGCGCATCGCGCGCCAAAGTTTTTCAAGCGCAGCATACTCTCGAGCCGCTTCTTCGTCTTTTGTGTTGCGTGCTCGCGACTTTGCTGCAATGCGATGTTTGTCCACGATCGCGAGATCCGATTTTGCGAGTTCATCTTGGATAATTTTTGCGTCACGCGACGGATCAACAGACTCTTCCACATGAGAAACATTCGTATCCGTAAACGCGCGCACCACGTGCACGATCAAATCCACTCCACGAATGTTCGCGAGAAACTCGTTTCCAAGACCAACCCCTTCATGCGCACCGCGGACGAGTCCGGCGATGTCCATAAATTCAATGGTGTTTGGCATGAGTTTCAAACAATCTGTTGCGGTCGCGAGTCGTGTCAAACGTTCGTCTGGCACAACCACAATCGCGCTGTTCGGTTCGATGGTACAAAACGGAAAATTTTCCGCTGGAACACTTTGATGTGTCAGCGCATTAAAGAGCGTTGATTTGCCGACGTTCGGCATGCCAATAATTCCAACACGCATCATACAGTTTCTCCTTTTCCCAATTGATTCAATGCCACAAAGAATTGTGCGCTCGCGCGTCGAGCTGTCACAGACGGTTCAACGAACCGATCCTCGTGTCGCTCGGACTCCGTGAGGCGTGCCATATCGTAAATACGATTCGCATCTTCGGCCGCGATCTCTGGATGATACGCGACCACAAGCACACGGTTCCCGACACGGTACGCTTCCACATAATCCATATCCGAATCCGCAAGAAGCGTTGCACCTGCAGGAAGTCTTGTGATGTGATTGCGATGAAATTCAAATTGTACCGGTGCGTCACAGGCCTCAAATAAGAGATCTTGCGTCACGGGTCGAATCTGATTCCATCCTCGAACAAAGAGCCCTTCACACACTTCACCCCCAAGGGCGAAGGTGATGAGTTGCGCTCCAAGACACACTCCCGCCATCCACGGTCCGTTTTGTTGTGCATGAAGATGTTGAATCAAATCAAAATCTTCTTGCAAAAACGGAAACGCTTTGCGATCTTCGGCGTGCGCAGACATCGGTCCGCCTGCAAACACAATTCCATCAAAGACATCCGGGATCGGTTCTCCCAAATGACGACGAACAATCGTTGCGTGCGGCAACCATTGAGCGAAGGCCTCGGTTCGGCCTGGGGCGTATTCACAAATGACAATAGGCATAAGGGTTTACCTCACAAATTCCAGAAGGGATTACGACCACTCAAACGTTCATACATCACCGCGTACGGCTCATGCGTTTTTTCCGTATGAATGACCAAGTGTGTCCCTTTTCCTGTTTCACGAATGCGTCGATATTCCTCGCGCGCATCGTTCACAACGAATGATTGGATGTGTTTCCAATTTGGCGTACAGCCAAGTCCTGTTCCGGGCGGCCGAGATGCGTATCCCGGCTTTGCTTCTTCAAACGATTCTTGGATGAGATGAAGCGGTCCCGTAAACCAATCCGTTGCGGGTTGCCATCCGTCGGATGGCAGCGTTGCGCTTTTCAGGACGCACGCAGCATGTTGATCATACACGCGTCCGAGGGCAGTTGGAAAGGTTCCTCCGACCATGGAGAAAATTCCATGCGTTCTCGATGCGTGCTCGGCTGCTTTTTCAAGGATGCACGCCGCGCGCAATCCACCAACCTTCTGAATCTTCATGTTCATCCCGATCTGATTTTCGCCGCAGGCAATCGCGTCTGTCTTTGACACAAACGATTCGTCAGCGACGATCATGGGGCCATGCAACGCTTGCGACAGACGAGCCGCTTCCCGAATCCCCTGCATCCCGAAACCTTCTCGCGTTGGTTGTTCAACAAACAACAGACGAGAAAAGTCTGGATGACGACGCAGGTGTTTCAGAAACACATTCCATTGCTCAGGTTCAAGCGTTGCGTTGAAATCCGCAGCGATGTACGTATCAGCTTCTGCGGCCATATGCATGGCGCGCACCAAGCGTCCACGGGACGCATCCACATCTTCATCGCACTTGATCTTTGGGACGCGCTTGTGCGCAATCATCCGTTTGATCATAGCATCGAACACTTCTTCGTGATCCGGAATGCCAATGCTTTCCAAAATCCGACCGCTCGTGCGAACCGTCCCATACAACGCGCTCACAGAAATTCCCTGAGCGGCCGCGCATGCATCATCGAGCGCCATGTTCAAGGCGGCGTGAGCCGCATAAATGTGATCGCGCTCGCGATCCTTCCACACATCTTGCAAGATACGTTCGCGATCAAACACGGAACGTCCGACAAGGGATGTTTCCGAAAGGGCATGCACGATATCCCATGCATCATAATGACTGAATGGAAAATCAATGGACGCTTCGCCAACAGATCGACGAATCCGTCCTTGTTCATTTTCCACATCAAGCACAAGTAGGACGCGTGGCAACTGATGCAACACCCCAAATCCAAGCCGAAACGGCTGAGGAAGCGGGAGCGCAAGCAAAAGGACTTCTTGTTTGGAAATCCGTGCATTCATCATTTCCTCCCACATTGACGTTCAAATGAAAAGAACCACCTTGATCTTAGGTTATTTTGGTAACCTGTCAAGATGGTTCAGTGAGTTTTTTACACGTCCGAGAAGATGAGGTTGATGAGGAGCTGCACACGCTCGAACACCGGTTGACCGCGGCCAACCGACGTTTCCGTGAGACGTTCCCAAAGACGCAACGTTGCGCTCAACTGATTTGTGAGCCCACCGTACGTTTTATCTCCATTCCACTCAGGCGTCATCATCGCAACCTTTGCAGACACATCTTCATCTGGCTTGAGCAAGATGCGATGTTCGTCCGCAATGGAGATGTATGGTGAAACTTTCTGACGCTTCAGATCCATGGTGCGACCAGAAACTGTGTAGGCAAACGACATGTGCGCATCGCACACTGCGCGAAATTCACGGTCGTACAATCGTTCATCAAACCCGAGTTCAGATTCGGATGCTTGAACAAGCCATCCGAGTTTCAATCGGACATCATGTTGTTTGCGATACCAAAGCATGTCCGCAAGCTCGCGCTTTACGTATTCCGCTTTGTCCGTCACAACCGTAGCCAAAAGAGCATCGTACGATTCTGTCGCGTCAAACTCACTTGAGAGCTGGACGACCACAGGAATTTTTGCAAGACGCGCAATGCGAGAAACGACGTCTTTGTATTCTGCCGCCATCTGCGCAATCCCTTCTCTTGTGCAGAAGGCATTGGTGAGAGCGTGTGTGTCTGCAATGTGGTGATAGATTTTATCCATGCCAAATTGACGACGCAATTTTTCCGCGGTCAGCAGAAAAATCAAAATATCAAACGGGAGTCCAACCGATGGAGCGCGTGGGGTGGTGAGCCCTGTTCCAAAGTAAATGGAACCCTGGGGCTTTTCCAAAAACCCTGCGTCAAGCATGCCGAGCGTTGGCTCTGCATGCATGAGCGGTTCGTTTTGCAAGAATTTTTTCAATTCATCTTGGTTCATAGGAGATCCTTTTTCGCGAGCAAACACTCACGCAACAACGCGCGATCGATCGGGTGATTTCCCGCCGAGCGACGCATCCACGCATCACGCACGCGCATGAAGAACACGTCAGACGGCGTACCGTCCATCAACCGCTGATTCCACACTTCGGAGACCTGTGCGATTTCCTCTGTGGAAGCACCGAGGACACTCATGCCGTATCGCGCACGCGTAATTTGCTTTTTAAGCACATCACGCGCGGGCGCTTGAACCGGAGATTCGCTTTCCATCATCCACAGCAATCCATCCATTCCATGCAACATGGCGGACCAGCGATTGTCGTGAACGAGAGGAAGAGGAAGCAACGATTCATTACGTGCATCCGCATTCATGAGCATTCCAAGCGCAAATGCGATCATCGCGTAATCCTCAAATGCACTCGGCTGCAAAGACAACGGACGAAACTCGAGAACGAGTTGCGGATCCGATTCGTGCAGACGCAAGAACTTGAGACGCGCATCCTTCCAATACAATCCCGCAGCAAGCTCGAACGCCGCTTCCGGAATGTTCAGAATGGACGGTTGATCATGCAGATCAATGAAGTAATCGCGCAGAGATTGGAAGTAAGCCGTGGGGAGACCCATCCGACCACTCAACCCTTGCGCCACTTCCGCATACGTCCGAATGTCATGACTCAATTCCCACACCATGCCACGCACATCGGCGTAGCCGGTGTCCATCCCATCGAGAAACCGCGCGTTCGCCCCGAGGGCAACCGCGTAAGGTCCGGTCACAAATGCTCGATTGAGCAAGTTGATTCCATCTTGAATGGACGCACAGTCCAAATTGTACTGAATACTCGACATAGCGCCAACCGCTGCGACTTCATCGCACCGAACACGTCCGCCGTCGACACCGAAGTACGACGCCATTCCCGCTCGACGATTGGCCGCATGAAATCCAGGAACCAGACGATAACGTTCCTTGGACGTGGTTCGACACCGTTCATCCGCAAACACATTCGGATCCGAACCCAGCCGAATCGCCCGAGCGTTCACACGCTTCAAGTGTTCATCCAGTTGTTCCGTTTCCGTTTGCATCGCAGACGCAAGTGCAGTGAATCCGCCGGGAGCCGTGATCGGAATCGGCGGCGTCATGATTTCAATTTGCGCAGAACCAAGTTCCGTTTGATATCCGGGCACGCTCTCCACGAGGGTATTGCGTGTCTGTTCATCAAGTGGCAACCCGTCCTTTTCACGTAGGCACGACAATTCCATTTCCACACCCACACGGCGATCTTTCACGCCGTGATGTGTTTCAACGGATCCTTCCAAGACTTGTTCTGCCGTCTTCCGAAAAAGCTCACGCATTTCCGGAAAATGAGGATATTGCGCATCAAACCGAGATGCGCGACTTGTTGTCGGGAGTTTCTCTGTCATGGCATCACCAATCCTTTATTGAGTGATTTGAAAACGAACGTACGTTCGCTTTCCCACACGCACGAACACATCTTCATTCGCAGCAGGCAACGCATCATCTTCCTTCACGACCTGTTCTTCTGCACCCACAATCAAGTGCACACCCTTACTTGCAAGAATGCGCTTTGCTTCTGATCCACTTGAAATTTGCGGAAGGCCGAGACCGCGCAAAAGCGCAGACCAAGACTTTGCATCTTCCTTACGAATCTGAATGAGCGGAAGATCTGCGGGAACTTCTTTCTCTACCACACGCTGCTTGAATGTCTGATCGGCGTTTTCTGCGGCGTCTTTGCCGTTCAAATCCGCAACCACAGTACGAGCAAGCAAACGCTTCACATCACGCGGATGGAACGTTCCATCCTTCATTCCGCGCGCGAGGAGTTCCCAATCCGTATCACGGAGATCCGTGAGCAGTTTGAAGTACAACTCCATTTGCGCGTCTGGAATAGACATGAATTTTCCAAACATGTCGCTTGCCTCCGCAAGAACCGAAATGTAATTCCCGAGAGATTTCGACATTTTGGTTCCGTCGCCGGATGTTCCAAGCAGAATATCTGTTGTCACAGCCGCTTCTGGCGGAAGATTGTACAGTTCCATGATGCGTTCCGCATCGTAGAAATTCAACAGTTGATCATCGCCCCCGAGTTCGAGTTCGCTTTTCAAGTGAACAGAATCGAGTGCCATCAGTGTTGAGTACAACATTTCTGCGCGCGTCACAGAATCACGCTTGCGAAAATCATCGCGCTGCATGGCAGACGCAACAGTCAGTCCACTGAGCACACGGAAAAAATCCGCAAGCTTCATAGTTTCCAACCACTCTGAATTGAATCGCACTTCTGTGCGCTTCAGATCCAAAATCTTTCCTGCTTGATCCGCAAAACGACGAGCGTTGTCTTTGATCGTTTCATCCGAAAGAACGGGACGCGTGGAAACGCGGCCTGTTGGATCTCCGACACGTGCCGTAAAATCCCCAATCAGCAAAACCACATGGTGACCCATGTTTTGCAAACGACGAAGAATAAACAATGGAACCGCATGTCCCAAATGAATTTCCTGACCCGTTGCATCCACACCGTATTTGATACGAAGCGGCCGACCTTCACGCTTGCAAACTTGCAGCGATTCGATCAAACGCTTTTCGCCAACGATGTGTTTTGCGCGCTCTTTCAGCAAATCGAACTGTTCTTCTGCGGAAAGATGCGACAAATCTGGGTGTTCGAGTAGTTTTGATTCAAGCTCTTGAAGAGTCATAGAGTGCTCCTATCTTGCAACCAACCCATCTTCAATTGAAAAGGGCGCGTACAAGATCTTTACTGCGACTTATGTTATTTGTCAATAATACACGATATTTTCTGCTATGTATTGCCGCCAATGAAGGCAACCAGCTCGTCTCGTTTCTGCTCCATGAGTTCCCGACTCGACGCCTCAACAATCAGCCGAAGAAGCGGCTCCGTATTCGACGGTCGTACAATAAACCACCAGTCGTGATCAAACTCGCAACGGATTCCATCAAGTTTATTCACCTTCGATGCTATCCCCACATATTGTTCGAGCTTGTCCTGAACCTCTTCTTTATTATGCACCTCAATATTCACCTCGCCACTATTTGTATACGTACGATACGGTCGAACCATCTCCGCGAATGTTTGTCCGGACTGTTCCCAGATCGAAAGGATACGAACAATCGCGTGGTCGACTGCCTCAAGCCCGTGAAATTCTTCGAAGAAGAAGTGGCTCGAAACTTCGCCACCAAGCACCGCACCTTGTTTTTGAACGGCTTCGACCACAAACTTGCGACCAATACGACACTCGAGTGGAACACCGCCGTTCTCGAGAATGGATTCAAATGTTGTCCAACTTTGGTTTGGCGCGACCACAACTTTCGATCCAGGCTTTCTCGAAAGCGTCTCTTTTGCGAGGAGCGCGAGTGTGAGATCTCCGCGCAACGAAACTCCTTCATTGTCGATAAACCCTACACGGTCCGCATCGCCATCGAGAGCAACTCCGAAGTCGGCGTTTTCTCGAAGCACAGCCGCTTTCACATCCGCAAGTGTATCTTCCTTTGCAGGATTTGCTTCATGATTTGGAAATCGTGCGTCTGGTTCGGGATAAAGTTCGATCACTTCGACATTCAACCGCTTACATAATTCTCGAACCGACATAGCACCCATGCCGTTTCCATAGTCGATCACAAGTTTTGTTCCAGAGAGATCAGGCAAATTCTCGACCGCGAGACATTTGTCGATGTACGCCGCAAGAATATCTTGCTCAGTTACATTCCCCTTGCGAACATCGCCGGCCACAATGCATTTTTTGATTTCTTCGAGGATCTCAAGTCCCGAGATTGGCAAACCACTTGCGAGGGCCATTTTCATTCCATTAAATTCCGGGGGATTGTGCGATGCGGTGATCATGATCCCGGCGTCGATGTGTTCCTGACTCGAAACCGCAAAATTAAACATGGACGTGCTGCAAAGTCCGATTGCAATCACATTTGCACCCATGGAAGTAATTCCTTCGATCGCCGCGGCCTCGAGTTCCGGACTCGTCGCGCGCATATCGCGGCCGACAATCACGGTTTTTGCCCCTGTTTTTGATACAAGCGCCATCCCGACCACACGCGCGATGTCTGGCGTGACTTCGTCTAGGAGACCTCGAATATCATACGCGCGAAAAATGTGTTTTGGAATCTCCATATTTTTTGACGAAACAACGATTTTTACGTAGAATTTATCAATAATCATTACATGGGCAGGCACAAGGCCAGCCCCTACAAATATGTCCATTCTCTGGATCGTCCTTATCGTCCTCGTTCTTCTTGGACTGTGGCTCATTCTATCATATAACGGACTCATCTCCCTTCGAAACCGCGCGGATGAAGCTTGGTCAGATATTGAAGTTCAAATGAAACGCCGCTATGACCTTATTCCAAACTTGGTGAACGCCGTAAAAGGATACGCGAGTCATGAATCAAGCGTGTTTGAAAATGTCACCGCCGCCCGATCAAACGCAATGGGTGCGCACACGCTTCCGGAACACGCGCAAGCAGAAAACATACTGACAAACACCCTCAAGTCTTTGTTTGCGGTTTCCGAAAATTATCCAGCGCTGCAAGCCTCCCAAAACTTTTTGCAATTGCAACATGAACTCCGCGACGCCGAAGACAAAATCCAAGCCGCTCGCCGCTTCTACAACGGAAATGTTCGTGGGTACAACACAAGCCTTCAATCCTTCCCCGTCAACATGATCGCAGGAACATTCGCCTTCACCGCAAAAGAATTCTTCGACATGGACGAAAAAGAAAAAGTTGTCCCAGAAGTGAAATTCTAATTGATTATGGTTTACGAGCAAATTACCGCCAATAAACGGAAGACGTGGTTTCTCCTCTCGCTTTTTTCTGTCGTGATTATTTCGCTCGGATGGGCGTTTGGGACCTGGTCGGGCAATCAACAATTCGGCATTTTTCTTGCCGTCATCATCTCGGTCATCATGACCCTCGTCGGCTATTACAAAGGTGATTCTGTCGCACTCGCAACGTCTGGCGCACGCCAAATCGAAAAGCAAGACCATCCAGAGCTCTATCGTTTAGTCGAGAACCTCGCTATCACCGCTGGAATTCCCACACCAAAAGTCTACATCATCGAAGACTCGGCCATGAATGCGTTTGCTACTGGCAGAGATCCAGAGCATGCATCCGTTGCGGTCACAACCGGACTCCTCCACGCGCTCGACCGACAAGAACTCGAGGGAGTGCTTGCTCACGAACTCTCGCACATTGGTAATTACGACATTCGCGTCATGACCCTCGTTGTTGTTTTGGTTGGGGTTATTTTATTGTTGTCAGACTGGATGACGCGTTCTTTTTTCTTTGGACGAGGGAGTCGTGACAACGACAACAACTCGAGCGCGGGCATTATGCTCATTGTCGGAATCGCCCTTGCGATCCTCTCCCCAATTTTTGCCGAACTCATAAAACTCGCGGTCTCTCGCCAACGCGAATATCTCGCAGACGCATCCGGATGTTTACTGACGAGATACCCAGACGGCCTCGTGCGTGCGCTTGAGAAGATCGCAACTCAAGACCAACCACTCGCACGCGCAAATCACGCAACCGCTCACCTCTTCCTCGCAAACCCATTCGACCCACACGTCACAAAAAAATTCGAACAATTATTTTCCACCCACCCGCCGATTGAGGAACGTATTGCGAGGTTGAAGAAAGCGATGAATGAATAACTAAAAGTGAAAGAGTGATGGAGTGGATGAGTGAAAGAAGGAGACAACTTTTTCTTTCACTCATCCACTCCATCACTCTGCCCCCCCCTATGGACATCATCGATAAATTTTCCTCGAACTTGAAAACGGTGCTGACGCGTGCCCTTTGCTTTGCGGTTGAAACGGACGAACAAATGATTTTGCCAGAACATTTGCTTTGGGCCCTTGGAACACAAAAAGGGTGCATTGCTGCCGAGATCTTGAAAAAAGTTGGGGTGAAACAAACGGATCTCAAAAAATTCGCAGGCAATGTCCGTATCACAGAAATCCTTCCGGCTGCAGCAGATGGAATGGTTTTGCATTTATCGAATGACGCAAAACGAGCTGTGGAAAAAGCGGTACTCACCGCAAATATTTATGGCCACCGTTATATTGGCACAGAACACTTGCTCTCGGGTCTCGCACAAGTCGAGCTTCCAACCATGATGGCGTTTTTTTCCGCACAACAAATCGATCTCACCTATTTGCGTGAACAACTTGCGATGGTCTTAAAAAATACGTCCAAGTTTCCCGAAATGACAGATGTGATTAAGCAAGAACAGCCTCTGATCGAAGCGGGTGAAGCTACACGCGTCGAGGAGGCACAGCCGCAAAAATTCCAAGCGCTCACTTATTTCTGTCGCGAACTCACCTCCGCAGATGCACAAAAGAAAATCGATCCGGTGATTGGTCGAGAAATGGAAATTGAACGCGTCATGGAAATTTTATGTCGACGCACAAAAAATAATCCGCTGCTCATCGGTGAACCGGGCGTTGGAAAAACCGCGGTCGTCGAGGGACTCGCAAAAAGCATCTTCGAAGGATCTGTTCCTCCCCTTCTTCAAAACAAACGTGTGTTCGCGCTCGATCTCGCGCTTCTTGTTGCAGGAACGATGTACCGCGGTGAATTCGAAGGACGGTTGCGACAACTCATCGACGAAGCAAGCAAATCAGACGATGTTATTTTGTTTATCGACGAATTGCATACGATCGTCGGCGCAGGTGCGGCATCCGGATCCATGGACGCGGCAAACATGTTGAAACCAGCACTCGCGCGCGGCGAAATTCACTGTATTGGCGCAACCACGCAAACCGAATTTAAAAAACATATTGAATCCGACAGCGCACTTGAGCGACGCTTTCAAAGCGTGACGGTCGAGGAACCAACTGAGCAAGCCTCGATCGAAATCTTGCAAGGCATTGCGCCACATTATGAATCGTTCCACGGAGTTCGTATTGCCCCAGCGGCCATCGAGCACGCCGTCAAACTCTCGACACGCTACCTAACCGATCGTCGACTCCCAGATAAAGCAATCGATCTTTTGGACGAAGCTGCCGCATCTGCGCGCATTCACGCAACCGAACTTCGCCCACTCGAAAAACGCAAAGCGATTGAAAAACAGATCGAACTACTAAAGAACGACAAACGTCAGGCAGTGATTGAAGAACGATTCCTCGACGCAGTTCACCTGAAGGCAACCGAAGAGTTGCTTCGAAGCGAACTCGATGCACATACATTTGCAACCGAGGCGCCGGTCGGAATCGTCATTGACCATGAAGATATTGCGCGCGTGATCTCGCGCATGCTTCGCATTCCTCTTGAGGATTTGCTTGCGAGAGATCAATCCGCGTTCGCGGATATCGAAACCAAACTCGCGTCACACGTTCTCGGACAAACGGAAGTTGTCTCTCGTGTCGCAAACGCACTCAAGCGTGCAAAGACGGGCGTTGCCCATCCTGCCAGACCACTCGCATCCTTCCTCTTCCTCGGCCCATCCGGCGTTGGAAAGACCGAACTTGCGAAAGCTGTCGCTCATAATTTCTTTTCCTCTTCGAAGCACCTCATCCGCCTCGACATGTCCGAATATTCAGAAGGATTCACGATGTCGAAGTTGATCGGTGCACCTGCGGGTTACATCGGCTATAAAGAACAAGCAAACCTGACGGATCGTGTGCGTCAAAAACCGTACGCCGTTGTCCTGTTCGATGAGATCGAAAAAGCACATCGCGATGTACAAAATTTGCTTTTGCAAATTTTAGAAGAAGGAGAGCTCGCCGACGCGACCGGAAAAATGGTAAACTTTAGGAACACGATTGTGATCCTCACATCGAACGTCGGGCTCGAGCGCTTTGAGTCGGGCGGGATTGGATTTGGGAGGTCGGAAAAGGCGGAAGGGGCGGAAAAGGCGGAAAGGGCGAGAGACATCGAACAGGATTTAAAAGAACGCTTCCGTCCAGAACTTTTGAATCGTATTGATCACACGTGCGTGTTCAATCCCCTGTCGACCGATGTGCTTTCGGAGATTTGCCGCAAACAACTCAATGAACTCTCGGCACGCATGGGCGAGCAAGGCATCAGCCTTTCGATCCCCGACGTTGTCACGCGTCACCTCATCGAGAAACTCGATCCAAAATCCGGTGCGCGCTCCGTGAGACAGCTCATTCAGTCACATGTCGAGTCCGTTCTTGCCGAGCGACTTCTAAAACAAGACAAAACAAAAAAATTCACCTTTACGATTGAAAAGCGTCAGCTCGCGATCCGTAAAGCAAAATAAGTATGGCGACACAGGGGGCACAATCCATGATCATTCCACAACAAACCACCTCCGGGTCCGGGAGTCTTTCTGATCGCAAAAGCTCCTTCGCACAAAGTCGTATTCCAAACATGAAACGTGAATCAGATATCGATCAAATCATGCGTACGGGTTCATCACAATCACCTAAAGAACCCATAATGAGTGAATCCGGAAGACGCTCAGCTCTGCAGGCAAACATGATGCGTTCACAAAAAAATCCACCCAGAGTACCCGCACAAACATCAAATACGAATCTAAAAGATCAGCTGGGTGCAGAAACAAAAAAACAAGTGAATATTCAAGTCGCCCTACAAACGGCAAAAATAAAAGGTGCTCTTTCTGAATCAATTGGCATTGCTCCAGAAGAACTAGAAAAACAAGAGGGTGAAACAGACGAGGAAGCAGAAGAACGACTCATGATGACCCTTTTTGTCTTAGCCCTCCAATTTGCTGATTATGGTGAAGTTGCACAAGAACTAAAAGCAAAAGGAAGGGGGAAAAGATCTCTCGGAACGATCTTGTCTCAAATTATTTTTCGTAGACTTATTAAAAAAATGATTCCAAAACTAGCAAAAATAGTTGCAAATGCCCTTGTGTCAGCACTCGATTTGGGTACGGGAGGTGTTTCATTGCTCGTTACAATCTTTGTTCGTGTATTCACTCTTGGACATTCAAATGTTGAGATGGTTTATGGAACATGGATCAAGAAAGGGCAAGACAAAGTTATTGGTGGAGTCTCCTGGTTTCCAATTCCCCTTTTTTTCATAGATAAAAATGCGTATGGAGTTCAAGGTTTAATCATCATGCAAGATTTGATCCTTATTGTTGTTGTCATCATCGCAATCGCTGTACAGGCCTTGATGCTTCTTGTCATGTTCGCCCCATATCTTCTTATCGGATTTGGTCTCAGCTATTTATTTTAACCGTATGCAAGAACGTTCAAAACGCGTCCTTCTTATTACAGGCTTTATTGCGTCCGTCATCGCAATCGGATTTGCCATGTATCTTGTGTTTTTTGCGAGCGAGCAAGCACCAACACCTCCAGGTGAAAAACCAACTGGAGTCGTTCCATCAGGAACGCTCACTCCTTCACAAACCGGAACACCTGGCGCGGGAGGTAGTGCCGGAACAACGGGTGACGGAGCGCTTCCGGAAGCGTCTCCTGTTGCAAGTGGTGGAGTCACGCAAACCATTGCCCTCACAACAGGTCCGGTTCAAAATCCAACGTTGAGTGCAGATGGCAAGAGCATGAATTTTTATAACAAAGAAGACGGATATTTTTATACGATCGACAAAGACGGCAACATTGTAAAACTTTCCACACAAGCATTTCCGAATGTCCAAACCGCCGCTTGGAATCAGAATGCGGAAAAAGCGGTGCTCACCTTTCCAGATGAATCAAAAATCGTTTACAACTTTGAAACGCAAACGCAGATCACGCTTCCAAAACACTGGGACGATGTGGAATTTTCTCCCACATCCGATCATCTGATCGCAAAAAGCCTTGCGCTCGATCCAAACAACCGCTGGCTTGTGACGTCAAATGACAACGGATCAAATGTCACGTCTATTCAAGCCCTTGGTGATAACGCAGACAAAGTACAAGTAAGCTGGTCCCCAAATGACCAAGTTGTTGCGTTTGCTGATACCTCTTCTATAGTTGGAAATAACACATCGTCTGGATTTGATACAAAAGTGATTTATCCCGTTGGAAAAAATCAGGAAAATTTTAAAGGGCTTGTTGTCGAAGGATTTGGCTTCGCCTCTTCGTGGTCCCCAAGCGGAAAAACCATTTTGTATTCGGTGTACGGAGATTATTCGCAAGGCAAACCCTTGTTGTGGCTTGTAGATGGAACATCCGCAAACATGGGAAACAATCGTCACAGTCTCGGGGTGAATACGTGGGTTGATAAATGCACCTGGAGTGCGGATACAGTGGTGTATTGTGCGGTTCCACAAAATCTTCCAGACAACGCTGGACTCCAGCGAACCCTCTACGCAAATCTTCCGGACACACTTTTTAAAATCGATCTCTCAAGTGGTCGAAGTTCTGTTGTGGCAATTCCGCAAACAGAAACAACTATGAGTAATCTTTCTGTAAGCACAGATGGCTCCGTCTTGTACTACACCGACACCTTTTCCGGACAACTCAAGCTTATAAAGCTTAAATAACGTTATGCGCGACCGTCTTCTTGCGTTCCTTGTCATCGGGGTCCTCGCCATCATGGTTTTTGTGTTCTTTTTTATTCGCACACAACCCATCCCCCTTCCGAAACCAAAAATCACCGCTTCCGATTCAAACGCACAAAAAGTACCAACAGTTACATTTGTAGATCCCGTAAAAGGAGCCCCGAATGCAAAGGTGACGCTCGTGGAATATGCCGACTTTGAGTGTGTTGCATGCAAACAACTGATCCCCATCATCGACATCGCGATGAAGACCTTTCCAAATGATGTCCGTCTGGTCTGGAAAGATGTTCCAAATGATTCTGCGCATCCACAAGCAACACCCGCATCTGTTGCGGCACATTGCGCGCACAAGCAAGGAAAGTTTTGGGAATATTCTTCCATGCTCTTTGACAGACAAACGTATTTGTCAGAAACACAGTACACACAAATCGCCACAGAACTTGGGTTAAATGTAAAAACATTTACCACGTGCATGACAAACAAAGACACACTCCCCATTGTCATGAAAAATCTTCAGGAAGGACTCGATCTTGGCGTCATCGCAACCCCTACGTTGTTTGTTGGCTCAAAACCGTTCGTTGGCGTTCCAACCGTCGATGATTTAACAAAAGCGATTGCCGATGAACTCGCATCGCAAAAATAATTTGTGTTGACCACTCATTTCTTCAAACGCATTTTTCTTCTTTTCGTCTTGACGCTCATTTTTGTCCCGTCATCTTTTGTGATGGCTGCAGGTTCTTGCGCATGTACAACCGCTGATACGGATTGCCGTACGGTTTTTCTTTCTTCAACACAACAATCCACAACGGGCTGTACGGAAGCGTGTAAAACACAGGTAGGAAAAAATTTAACCTCGAGCAACTTTGCGGACGGAACGGAAGGAGAAATTCTTGCCGCGAGCTGTCAACAAAAACACAAAGCTTTTGTAGCATCCAAAGAAGGCGCCCCTGCCCCAGGCACACCTCCCGCCGCAACCATCACCCCGCAACTGAACGTTCCTATTCCGGGACTCACATTTTCAAATGCGATCGCAACTAGTACGTCGGTAAAATCTTCTTTTTTGGCAGATTACCTCACAGGTGTTTATCAATTCTTGATTTATGCATCATTAATCATCGCTATTATCATGGTGATGATCGGCGGACTCCAATATGTCATGGCCGCAAGTGGAGGAGATGTCTCAAAAGGAAAAACACGCATCAAAAATGCGCTCACAGGACTCGTATTACTCCTATGTGTGTATCTCGTACTTTATTCAACCAATCCACAACTCACGCTTTTGAAATCAATTGAATTACAAAATGTGCAAACGGTGGAAGTCCCTGTTCATGAAGGGGATGTGATTACAGATGAAGAAATTGCGGCGAGCGGACAAAGCACGAGTGCAGTACGTGTCTGTTCAACCATCGAATCCTGCAAAACACTCTGTGCAGATGAAGGCATGTGGCCAACAAGTAATCCAAAAACGATTGACCCGAGTCAAGTTTCAAAAGCTCCAAACTCGCCCGGTTTTATAAATAGCGGCGGAAGCGGACCAAAAGGCCAAGTCACAAAAGATGTTCAAGAAGCATTAAAAAAAGCAGGAGCGATCGCACAGTCTTTGGATTCCTCCTACAACATTCATCTTATTTCGGCATTCCGTCCTCTCACACGCCAAATAGAAATGGTCTGTGACGTTCTTGCGTCCGGAAATGAAAAAAGTATTGCCGGAATTGGAAAAGCGGTCGCGTGGCCGGGAGGATCCAATCACGGAAGTGGAATCGCGATAGACATCATGTTAAAAAAAGGAAACACCGCTCTCACGGATCCAACATTTAACACCACCAACCAACAAAACCCAAAATACAAAGACGGCGCACAAATTTTATCTCAAATCATGACCGAAGCAGGCTTTGTAAGATACGCCAAAGAAATTTGGCACTTTGAATTAAAAAGTAAAGCCGCATCCTGGTGCCGATGTTCGTATCCAAGCTGTCCGTTTCCGGCAAAATGTTAACGTTTACGTATGTTCCACTGCACCCACTGCGACGCGCAATATCCAAAATGGTCTGGCAAATGTTTAGAGTGTGATCATTGGGGAACGATTAAAGAAGAATCGGATGCACCTTCAAGCTCCCCCGCCGCGCGCGCTTCCGGAGGATCGAAGGCGAAGGCAAAAGAGACAACATCGCTTAAAGATGTGAAGGCACAAGATGAACATGTTCGACTGTCGATCGGTGAGCATGAGCTTGATCGTGTACTTGGTGGAGGAATTGTGACAGGCTCGCTCACTCTCCTCTCAGGAGAACCGGGAATTGGAAAATCGACACTTGTTGCCGGAATGGCAGCGAAAATCGCTTCAACAAACCACGACATCTTGTACATCTCGGGCGAAGAATCCGCTACGCAGCTCAAGTCTCGCTTTGATCGGCTAAATTCTGATCTCTCGAGAATCAAATTTCTCGAAATGGTCTCCGTGGAAGAACTTGTCGCAACCCTCGAGAAGGAAAAACCAACGCTCGCGATTGTGGACTCGGTGCAAACGATGTTCTCGAGTGCTGTAGATGCGCAAAGTGGTTCACCAACGCTTGTTCGATATGCCACATCATGCCTGCTCGAACTCGCAAAACGTACAGGTATTTCCCTTCTGCTCGTTGGCCAAGTCACAAAGGATGGATCGGTCGCAGGACCAAAAACCCTCGAACACCTAGTCGACACAGTCCTCTCGCTCACTGGCGAGCCTTCGCATGAATTGCGCATCCTCGAAGCGACAAAAAATCGCTTCGGTGCGACGGATGAGATTGGTGTCTTTGAAATGACATCCGAGGGACTGAAGACGGTTGAAAATCCGAGCGCACGATTCCTCGCGGAACGGGTGAGTGTTCCTGGGTCTGTGATTGCGACCGTTCGAGAAGGTTCGAGAATTTTCTTGGTCGAAGTGCAAGCGCTCGTCGAGAAGTCTTTTTACGGAACTCCTGTACGAAGAGCGAACGGCATGGATCAAAATCGATTGCAGATGTTGATTGCGATTCTTTCGAAACGCGCGGGACTTCATCTCGGCGAATCGGATGTATACGTAAATGTGGTTGGTGGAATGCAGCTCAAGGAACCTGCGTCAGACCTCGCGGTCTGCGCAGCGATTATGAGTGCCGCGAAGAATCGCATGGACAGTGAGCCGATCGTTTACATCGGCGAAGTCGGACTCGGAGGTGAGGTAAGAAACGTGATGGCTCTCGAGAAACGCGTGAACGAGGCGAAACGCGTGGGAATCGAAAAGGCAGTGACACCAAAGACAATGAAAAGCGTAAAAGAGTTGTAAAAATACAAAACCACCCTTTGATAATCTTGGGGTGGTTTTGTGTTACTCCAGATGAATCTGCTCCAACGCCTCCTCGATCCGACTCCGTACGAGTGGATGTTTCTCGAAGAAGTCCGCTTCGAGAAACAGTCTCTGCGACCAGTCTCTTGCCTGTTTCATAAGTGGAACATCCGCAGATGTCGCGAACTGAAAATCGGGAAATCCGGATTGTGCGTTTCCAAAAACATTTCCCGCGCCGCGCAACTGCAAATCTCGTTCCGCGAGCTCGAATCCATTTTGAGATTCAACCACCGCATCGAGACGCTGCTTCGAGGTACTCGAAAGGTCATCCGGCAACAAGTAACAGTACGATTGCAAATCCGATCGTCCAACGCGTCCGCGCAGTTGGTGAATCTGCGCGAGCCCGAATCGTTCCGCACTCATAATCACCATCACAGTTGCGTTCGGCACGTCGACACCAACTTCGACAACGGTTGTCGAGACAAGAACGTCAATCTTGCCGTCGCGAAAATCTTCATTGCGCTTCTGCTTCTCATCCGACTTCAACTTTCCATGGAGCGTCGCGATGCGTAATCCTTGGAGCACATCTCGAGAAAGCATCTTCTCGACATCCGCGACAGACTTCGAGCCGAGGGAATCGGACGGATCAATAAGCGGACAAATCACAAATACCTGTCTTCCCTTTTCAACTTCCGACCGAACATGCTTCCACATTCCAACACGTTGCTCAACAGGCACCATCGCAGTTCCGATCGGTTTACGTCCTTTTGGAAGTTCATCGAGGATCGAGAGTTCGAGATCACCGTAAATGGTAAGCGCGAGCGAGCGAGGAATTGGCGTAGCGGTCATCGAAAGCAAATGTGGAGCGTGATGCGAATCGCGCTCGAGGAGCGCGTGTCGCTGTGCAACACCGAATCGGTGTTGCTCGTCGATAATCACAAGCGACGTCCTCGACAAATCAATTCCCTCTTGTAAAACCGCGTGCGTACCGATCAGACAATCAACTTCACTGTTTGAAATTTTTTCGATGAGCTCCGCACGTTTGAGTTTTTCGGTATTATAAAAAATCTGATTGTGTGTAAGCAATGCAACGTTTCGATCTGGCATCATCTTGCAAAATGATTTGTGTTGTTGCATCGCAAGAATCTCGGTTGGTGCGAGGTACACAACGCCTCGAGACCTCACCCCAGGCTTCTCGAGAGAAGGCTGTGTTGTAGCATGTGCCGCAATGGCCGCAACGACTGTCTTTCCCGAACCAACATCACCTTCGAGGAGTCTGTTCATGGGAACATCCTTCGCGAGATCCTGCACAATCTCCCAAGCTGCAACTTTTTGTGCACGCGTGAGTGTGAATGGGAGTGTTGCAACAAAAGATTTGATCGATGCTTCATCGATCGGAATCGCCGTTGCGTTCTTGGTCTTGCGATCTCTTCGAACTTCCTCAAAAAGCATTTGATGCAAAAACAACTCGTCAAACTTTAGACGATCAATTCCACGCTGCAATGATTCGTGTGATTCCGGAAAATGCACACTCGAAAGCGCCGCCGACAATGTCGGCAGTTTCTCGATTTCAACAATCTCGCGCGGCAACCAGTCTGAAAGTGTATCGACAATTGTGAGAGATCGTTGCATGGACTCACGCAACTTTCGCATCGTGATCGCTCCCGTCAAACTGTACACAGGAACAATGCGTCCCGTATTCACGTTGCGACCAACAGGTTCATGAATCGGATTCGAAAATGTTTTCCCGAATCGGTGATCGATGAGCCCCGCGAATGAATGCTTCGATCCAATCGGCAGCGTCTTCACAAGATACGGCTGGTTGAACCAAATGACTTTCAATTCCCCACTCTCATCCTCAACCACAGCGTCCACAATTTTCACCCGACTCGACTTCGACGGACGCAAGCCGATCGACTTGATTCTCGCATCAATCGTGACAGGTGTGTCGATGGGTGCCTTCGCAATCGGAACACGTCTCGAAAAGTCATCGTAGCGAAACGGCACATACCACAAAAGATCCCGAACGGTTTTAACACCGATCTGCGCAAGATCAGCCGCAGCTTTTTCGCCAATTCCCGGGAGGCCGGAAACAGGGGTTGAGAGTCGAAGGGACATATCGAGAACATGGTAACACAGAACAAAAATTGGTATACTTTTACCATATGCAACAAGAGGAAACACAATCTGGTGTCTTTGAATATCACCCTGATGAGTTTGGGGATATTTTGGTAAACTGGGAAGTAGATGAATATCCTCAGCACGAACGTTCTCGTAGATGGTACATTCTTGCAAGTGCTGCTGGGATTGGACTTATCATTTACGCGGTCATCACCTCAAACTTTTTATTTGCCGTCATCGTTCTCATGATCGCGGTGATTATGGTTTTGTCCATGTTTTCAAAACCAGAAAAAATTCCCGTGCTTATTACAACCACCGGAATCATTGTTGGAGACATGTATTACGACTACCAATCCATCCGTGATTTTTCAATTGTTTACGACCCACCAGATGTTAAGTTGCTTTACTTAGATTTTTACGCCATGACACATCCGCTCCTCTCCGTTTCGCTTGAAGATGTCGACCCAAATATCGTCCGTGAAAGCTTGTTGCCGTTTTGCTTGGAAAATTTTAAACGCAATCAAGAAGACTTGACGGATGTCATGCGAAGGCTGTATAAACTGTGAATCCAGAACAGTAATGTAGTAAAATTCAGAAAATTTGATGAGATGTCGGTTTGGATCGAGCACGTGACTGAGCTGTATTCATATACTGCGAAGGAACGCGCACAGAGCCAGGCCGACAGATCGCAAATTTTGTGAATTTTACATGCGCTCATAGCTCAGCTGGATAGAGCATCAGCTTGCGGAGCTGAGGGTCGTAGGTTCAAATCCTGCTGGGCGCACCACAAAAAACCTGATCTTCATGATCGGGTTTTTTGTTTGCATATCTGGACGCGTCTTGACATTCCCCTCTCATGACGTAAGATGCCACCTTCGTTCATTCCACTTCACAACCCACAACAAGGAGTCTCATGAAACCAAGCATCCTTTCTCCCGAAGATGCGCGGTTCATTCTCATGCTCGAACGCGCCGGTGTGCTGCAAACGCATGATGGCAGTAAACTTGAAACCGGAAATGGAATCATCTTGGTCACCTGTTCAGACGGCGACAAGATTCTCGAGTTTCTTGAACACATCGAAGAACTGATCCGCGAGGGTGGTGGCAAGTTCCGCCCACACATCTTTGCTGGACACGGCGGTGCGATGCTCATCGCAGAGGATTGTCCACTCTATCGCAAAGAATGCGCGGATCAATTCCTCTTGAGCCAAATCGCGGATGCCCATGAGATGAAAGACATCAGCACCGTCATCTTGATGGTGCATGCACCCTGTGGCGCAGCAAAGAAAGCGCATCTCACGGTCGTTCAAGAACTCGCTCATTTGGTTCGCGCCAAACATCGGGTAAAATCCGTGATGCCGCAACTCAAAGTCTCCTGTTTCATCGATGTCCACTACGCAGATGGCGGAAAAAAGATTCTCTTCGTGAGTCCAGAGGCGTTCGAAACATGGTATGCTGCACAATCGAAAGCGCAACACATCGTGCAAGGATCCGGCTTCGAAGATCTCCTTCTCCATCCGGATCAGTCAGGAAACCTCTTTCCCTAATCGGTTTACCACCGATTTTTTTATTTTTTGCACGTTCTATTGACATTTTAACGCACCAGACGTAAAGTCTCGGATCCTTTAAGAAGGTCTTAGAGGATGGTGTCTGGTTCCTTTCACGGAGAAAAACAAACAAATGGAACAATCCATTTTGCAACAGATTCTGTCCTATTCATGGATCATGGCGATCCTGGTGTTCATCGTCAGCTACAAGTTGTGGCTGCGACTTCTCGGTGTCATCATCATCCCGGACAACCATCTCGGAGTCGCGAACAAGAAGTTCGTCATCTTCGGTTCGAACGCCACATTGCCGGACGGCAAGATCATCGCGCTCAAGGGCGAAGCCGGCTACCAAGCCGACACACTCGCCCCGGGTCTGCATGTCATGCTCTGGCCGTGGCAGTATCAGATTGACGTTCGTCCGTTCCTCACGATCCCGCAAGGAAAGTTGGGGGTGGTCCAGGCTCATGACGGTGCACCGCTTGAAAACGGTCGCGTCCTTGCAAAGCATGTTGGTTGCGACGCGTTCCAAAACGCACGCACATTTTTGGAACAGGGCGGCCAACGTGGTCCGCAAATCGGCATCATCACACCGGGCAAATATCGTATCAACGATCAGCTGTTCAGTGTCGCAATCCGTGACGCGGTTCAGATCGCGGACGGTGCGGTCGGCATTGTGACAACGCTCGATGGCAAGCCGCTCAATACGGGCAATGGCGAAATCGCCGGTCCTCTGGTTCCGGGTCACAACCTGTTCCAGAACGGACAGGCGTTCATCGACGCTGGTGGCGGTAAGGGTTTGCAGGAAGAAGTGATCCTCGCGGGTCTCTACTATCTGAACCCCCTGTTCGTTGCTGTGGAAGCGGTCAAGTTGACGGAAGTTGAGATGGCACACGTCGGTGTTGTCGTCGCATTCGTCGGTGAAGTCGGCACAGATGTGACGGGCGAAGAATTCAAGCACGCGGACTTGTTCGAACGGGGCAAGCGCGGTGTCTGGAGGGATCCGCTCGATCCGGGGCGTTACCCCATCAACCCGCATACGCACAAAGTCGAAACGGTTCCGACCGCAAGCATTGTGCTCAACTGGGCGGACACAAAGAGTGAAGGACACAAGCTCGACGAACGTTTGAATACGATTCGTGCACGTTCGAAGGACGGCTTCGAGATCTTGCTCGATGTGAGCCAGATCATTCACGTTTCACGCAAAAATGCAGCGAAGGTGATTGCTCGATTCGGAAGCATGCACAATCTGGTTTCCCAGGTGCTTGAACCGGTCATCGGCAACTATTTCCGCAACGCCGTTCAGAATACGGATGCGTTGCAATTCGTCATGTCGCGAGCCGAACAGCAAGCGAAGGCATGCAATGCAATCCGTGAAAAACTCAAGGAGTGTGATATCGAAGCGGTCGACACACTGATCGGGGATCTCATCGTCCCTGACGAACTCTTGAAGACTCAGACGGATCGTCAGATCGCCAAGGAAAGCGAAACGACGTACGGCATTCAGCAGTCCGCCGAAACGGCGCGCGTCATGCTTGCGGAACAGACCGCTCTTGCGGACACGCAAGCGGAAGTAGTTTCTGCTCAGCGTCGTTTGACGGTTGCGACACAAGACGCGCTGACCGCAGCCAAGAAGGCTGAGGGCGAAGCGGATGCAACCAAGACTCGCGCGGATGCAAGCGCGTATGCGACCGAGAAGACTGGCGAAGCGGACGGAAAGAAGATTCGCGCCGTCGGCGAAGCTGAAGCGGACGTCATTGAAAAGAAGAAGGATGCGATCGGTCAGGAAAACTTCACCGCAATCGAAGTCGCGAAGCATCTGTCGCAGAGCGTACAACCGCTCGTGCCGACGACGATGCTCGGCAACGGCGAAGGTGGCACGAGCGCTTTGCTCAACCTTGTCGCGATCGACCGCCTGCGTGGCCCTCAGCCACTCGCAAGCACCGCTCCCGAAAAGGCTCCCACTGCATAAGCAGCACAACCTCAATCACTCGTTGCGAAAACTCTGAGTGATTTTTTATTTCAAAAACAACAAAATGAGTAACCCAAGAATAATTCTGTAATGTCCGAATGTTGCGAGCGAGTGCTTGCGGATAAATTTCATGAAGCAGGAAATGACAAGGAGGGCGGAAAAAAATGCGGTAAGGAATCCAACAGCAAGAACCGCAAGGTCGGTGCTCGACATGTTCTGCCAATGTTTGACGAGGGTGTAAGCAGATGCGGCAATCATGGTTGGGATCGCAAGAAAAAAGGAAAATTCAACTGCAACCACGCGAGACGCGCCGAGAAGCAATGCGCCAATAATCGTTGCGGCACTTCGAGACGTTCCGGGAATCATCGCAAGACACTGAAAGAGTCCGATGAGTAAAACTGTTTTAATTGGCAACTGTTTGATCGACGTAAAACTCTCTTTATGCTTGCGCTTCTCGACAACAATCAAAAAAATTCCGCCGACAACAAGCGCGACCGCGACGGTGAATGGATTGAACAATTTCTCTTCGATCTTACTCGCGAACAACGCGCCGAGAATGATTGCAGGCAACACACCGATGAGCAACTTTTTCCAGAGCGCAAAAATCTCGGGACGTTTTTCTTTCGGGCTCGTGCACGGACAAATCTCTTTGCGAAAATACACAACGACCGCGAGAATGGCGCCGAGTTGAATCACAACATCGAATACCTTTGTAAACGCCGGATCAAACGCGATCCATTGATTCACAAGAATTAAGTGCCCTGTGGATGAGATCGGGAGAAACTCAGTCACTCCTTCAACAATTCCAAGAACGATTGCTTTCAAAAACAAAAACATATGAGGATAGTTTAACAGAAAAAGAAGAAAACAACATGATCACCTTGCCCATTTTGGACAAATATCGTATCCTGTCCGCACCTTCATGGAGAGATACCCAAGAGGCTGAAGGGGGGAGATTGCTAATCTCCTAGGTCGGTTTTAAACCCGGCGCGAGGGTTCAAATCCCTCTCTCTCCGCCACCCTACGCTTCAACAGTATTTTCTAGTGTTGAAGCGTAGGGTGTCACCCGAAGCCTTGGCGAAGGGTGACGCGTTATGAGTTGATTATCTGTTGAAGCTACGGGTGGCCTACGGCCAATACAAATGCTTCACCGGAACGTATCCGTAGATATGTATTACGTCTATCTTCTTAAATTATCGAATGGTTCAATCTATACAGGTTGTACTCCAGATTTAAAAAGAAGATTCGAAGAACATCAGATCGGAAAAGCAGAATCAACAAAGAATCTTCGTCCCGTCACGCTTATTTGGTACTGTGCGTTTCCTTCACGAATTCAGGCGAGACAATTTGAAACCTATCTTAAATCAGGTTCAGGACAGGCATTCAGAAACAAGCGACTCATTGAAAATTTACGGAGAGGTGGCCGAGTGGTTGATGGCAACAGTCTTGAAAACTGTCGAAGTTAATAGCTTCCGCGAGTTCGAATCTCGCCCTCTCCGCCATTCAGAAACACCGAGCATTTGCGTTCGGTGTTTTTGAATGGCGCCAAACCGAAGGGTTGGACAGACCGCGAAGCGGGATGTTGGGCGAGACCTCCGATCTCGCCCTCTCCGCCATTAAAAGATCCGAGTGCAAACTCGGGTTTTTTGTTATAATCCAATCACTATGCACACCACTCTCTTCATGGCTATGTCGGCAAACGGATTTATTGCTCGCCCCGACGGCGAGGAGGATTTTATTTCCAACGCACATTGGGCGGATTATGTTCGATTGTGTCATCAGTATGGAAATGTCATCATGGGGCGAAAAACCTATGAGGCGATTCAGGCTTGGAATGACACGATTGGGTTTCAAGATATTGCGGGTGTAACAAAGATTATCCTTTCAAACGACGTAAACATGGAAGTCGGTCCGGAATTCGTTGTGCTCCCCTCACCAGAAGAGGCGATGCACTTCCTTGCCGAGTCTGGATTCGAGCACGCATTCGTCTGTGGTGGCTCAATGGTAAACACCGCATTCTTAAAAGCTGGATTCATCAATGAACTGATCTTGAATATCGAGCCTGTGCTTGTGGGTGAAGGCAAACGTGTGTTTGCGGAGGCGGATTTTTTCGAAACGTTAACGTTCATCTCGAAGACCGAACGCGAAAACGGAATCGTGACACTCACCTTCACAACCAATGCAAAACCATACGAACACGCACATCATCACCACGAGTAATCCACAGATACACCGTTGACAAACGCAAATTTTTTTGTTGAAATGGAAGTAATGGAACTCCTGAATAAAAAATATCCCATGTTTCAAAAACAAAATCATCTTATGACAAACGAAATGAACCTACAACTCAATCACCTTAAACAAACCACTGATAAGATCTTGGATGTTTTGCAATCCGTTAAAACGGAATTAACAGAATTCAAGGAAGAGATGCATGAATTTAAAACAGAAACGGAAGAAAAATTTGAACTCATTATAGAAAATGCGGTACCAAGAACAGAATTTGAGCAAGCGATCGCAAAAATGGCAACAAAAGAACAACTCACGCATTTCACAGACCGCATGGACGCAAAATTTCTGGATCTTAAACATGCAATCACAGAAGGCATTCGTCGCTCAGACAAAAAATTCCACGCATTCGCCATGTAATCCCCCGCAAAACGCGTGGGATTTTTTGTTCCATCTCTAATCCTTTCCTCCTCTCGCCACCACCAACCCCCAAACTTCCTCCACTCCCGCATCTTTTAAACACTTCGCAGCCGCGTCCATCGTCGCCCCACTTGTAAAAACATCATCGCAAAGCAAGATATGAGTTGGTAGTTCGAGCGCGTTTGGATGGATCTCAAAGATCCCGTCGAGTGTTCCCACTCGGCGTTTTTCATGTTGCATCTTTGCCTGAGGCTTTGTTTTGTGCGATCGAACAAGTAGTGTCTCGACCGGCATCTCAAACATCTCCCCCACCCAGCCCGAGAGAACTTCCGCCTGATCAAATCCTCGCATGCGCTTTCTTGAGGCATGAATCGGCACATGGGTCACAACGAAATTTTCGAGAGGTATATGCAATCGATCCCGAGATTGTTCAATCCATTGCCGAAGCGTTGACTCGACGGATCGATCCCCATCATATTTCCAATGGCCGATCGCTTCGCGTACAATCGGATTCCCATACGGTGCATATGAGACAAGCCCGTCGAGATACGTTCCCTCTCGACAAGACAAACAAGCGCGCGCAGATCCACGAATGCCACAGAATGGACACGCGAAAGGCTCGGATTGTGCGATCCAGTTCGACGCGCAGGCTAAACAAAAAATTTGTCCTTCGCGTTTACACGAAAGACAAAATCTTGGGAACAAGGCATCTATTGCCATTTTGCCGAATCCACCAACCATACACCCGATTCTTTCACGAGAGTCAATTGAATCTTCTGATACTTTGTTGTTTTGTTTTGCGCAGATCCGTTTTCTTCCACACGCTGCGTGGACAAATCGATCACCGCCGTCCCCTTACTCTCATCTTGCGACACAACATCTGCCGTAATCACGTTTGTGGTCACGCCATAAAATCCTGTCGATGCTTTTTTATTTGCAAGATCTGCGAGTGTTGCTGCGGCAAAGGCTTGTGACATGACAGGAATCACATCACGCACATTTTGAAAATTCGCTTCGTTGGAATAACTTCCGTAACGCTCCACAAATAACTTTGCGGTCGTGGTGACGCCCGACGCCTGCGTGCGCAATTCTTTTTCTTGTTGCAATTGTTGTGTGGTAAACGGCGTTTGCGATGGTGTGGGAGTTGTTTGTGTCTGTGCTGTTGGCGATTCTGTTTTTGGTGTTCCTTTTGGAATCAAAAAAGAAAGAAGCCAAAGCAGCAACAACAAGAGTAGAATGCTGATGACAATAATAATGTTACGACGTGTGTTTGGACTCATCATATTACGACGCGAGTGAATCACGAATTCGGTCCGCTTCTGCCTGTCCGACGGTTTCTTGTGCCAAGAGATCTTGTGCTGCGCTCGATGCCGCAAGATTTTGTTCCTCAAGAACTTTTTTTGCGACCTCCACATCTCCAGCGATTTCTTTTTCCTCCACTTCCACAGGTGCAGGAGCGGCTGGTACCGGTTCTACAGGTGGTGGTTCTACAGGCGGTTCAGATGGCGTTTCCTCCACAGAAACTTGGGCTTCAATCGCCTTACGTGCTTTTTCCATCTCAAGCAACTGTTGTGGATTTGTGGTCACAATTTGATCTTCTGTGTAAGACGCAACCACTTTAATGGCCGCGTGCTTTTGTCCGGCAAAGAAAATTCCTTCTCCCACACCAGATTCAAGAAGCAGAAATTTTTCGCCGTCTGTAAGGTTGAATGTGTTTACGACGCGCTCAACTCCCGATGGCGACTGTTTCATGAGCAGCTGAATCGATGAGTTGGTCACGATCGCCTGACCGTACGGCGAGCCGAGAAAATCCGCCACGTCCTGCGTAATCGTTGTTACGCCCAAGAAATATTTACGTGCACGTTTCACCAGAGCAAAAATAAACTTCGCCGATTCTTCTTGTTGCATGAGCCACCACGCTTCGTCAATCACGAGAATGCGCTTTTTTCGCTCCGAACGCACAACGTTCCAGATGTAGTTGACGATCGAGTAAATCGAAACAGCTCGCAACTCATCTTCCAAATCACGCACAGAAAAGACCACGAACTGATTGTTCATCGCAACCGTTGTTGGAGAATTGAGAAGTCCTGCAAACGTTCCGTCTGTATATTTTTTCAAACGCGCCACAATATTTTCTGCCCCTTCCATACCCTCAAGCACATCCTTAAAATCATTCATGATTGGTGGTTCAACATCTCCCAACGATTTTGTGTCTGGCGTAATATCTTTCTTTGCGTACGTCTCGATAAGTGCGCGATCAAGAATGGAATCCTCTTCCGGGGTAAATCCAAGTTTTCCGGATTCTCCGATCGGAACTCCAATCATGAGGCGCAATAAACCCTTTAGAGTAATGACCGCACTTCGGATAATATCTTCCACCTTTGTCCCCTCGCCAATAGCGCGAGGAAGATCAAACGGATTCACCTTTGCATCGGATGCGAGAGACACGTTGATATATGTTCCGCCAACGGCGTCCGACAAATGGTTATATTCCATTTCAGGGTCGATCACGATCACATCAACTCCCATCATGAGTGATCGAAGAATCTCAAGTTTGATGGTGTACGACTTTCCCGCACCAGACGTAGCAAACACAACGGAGTTTGCGTTTTGCAAACTAAAGCGGTCGAAAATAATGAGCGAGTTGTTGTGACGGTTTACACCATACAAAATTCCGTTGTCGCTTGTAAGGTCTGAACTGATAAACGGAAAAGAAGCCGCGATCGGCGACGTGTTCATGTTGTAGGTAATCATGAGCTCGTCGTTGCCAAGCGGAATGGTGGAATTGAATCCTTGTTCTGTTTGATAAAATCCACTCTTCGAATAAATGAGTTTGCTTCCAAACAATGATTCCACTTGCTGCGAAAACTTATCCAAGTCATCCATGTCTTTTCCATAGATGGTCAGGTAAAACGCGAACTGAAAAAAGTGTTCGATGCCTTGTGTTAAGGCATCTCGAAGATCCTCGATATCGCGAAGGGCTGTCTCGGCCAAAGGATCACGTGGTGCGCCTTTATCTGCATCTCCCAAAATTTTTGCTTGAAAAATACCCACCTTTTTCTGAAGTTGTTTCAAAATGATTTCCGCTTTGAGCGGATAAAAAAACATCGCAACATCAAACGTTTTGTTGAGGTTGATAATCGGGCTCGACCAGCCAAGACCAATGTGGCGCGGATAGGTGACAATAAAAATCGTACGAACGTACAGTCCGGACAAACGCAAATACTTTGGCGTAACCTCAAACGCGGCCGGAGAAATCAAATCACGAACCGTGACAACACCACGACGATAAATACGCTCTTCTTCCAAAAGAGTACGTTCTGTCGCCACCTTCACGACCTCCGGTCTCTCGACAACCGGTTTTGATGGCGGCGAGACAGGCGTGTTCAATTTAATTTGTCCGATGTCGATAGCCATATTATTCGTGCAGAATTTGATTCATGTCTGTCAGGCGTTCTGTGTCGAACAAATCTGGGTTATAAACTTCGTAATACAATTGAATAAGAGCTTGGGTGTCTAATCGAACAGACGTGAGCCCCATGCTTCCAAGTTCTCCTGCAATCAATTCTGAACGGCGAGATAATTGTTCAATACGATCCGCAATTTGTTTCTGATTCAATTTTGCCGCAGCGGTTGGCGACAACGCATCTCCCAATCGCGCAAAAAAATTTTTGCGCTTATTGGTGATTGGATCATACGGCAACACCACATAAAATCGCTTTTGCATGATTTGCCCAAGTTCCACAAGTTCATTCACGAACGTGCGATAATCCACAATCTGTGCGCGTAACAAATCATTCTCGGTCTTTTTTTGTTGCTCCGCAAGGTGCCCCATGTACGCATCAATATTCATTTTGCGCGACTGAATCACAACCTGAATGGGATATTCAAGCCCGTTCAAAAACGTCATATATCCCTGAATGATGGCTTCTTGTTCATCACCTGACTTCAGGGCAAAATTAATGCTTGAAACAAGCAACACAGCACGCACGGTGCCGTCTTTCAAAATCACCATGTCATCCCGAATTTCCGCAATATCCAAATACTGCTGGGTGGAAGGACCCGGCTTTGGTTTTGCCAATTGTTTGGATTGCATTTCGGGCATAGGGGAAAGAGACAAAGTGAAAGAGTGATGGAGTGAAAAAGTGAAGGAAGGAAACAGCTTTTATTTTTTTGTACCTAACGAAAGAAAAAAGGCGCTTCTCTTCCTTCACTCTACCACTTTTTCACTCTTTCACTCTTTACTCCTCCGGTTTATAAACTCCTCCCGTATTCACCACAAGCGCGAGTTCCTCGATGCGTGATGTTCCGGCGTAGGCTTTGTGCTCGAATCTTGTAAGGACGAGTGGTGGGGCTTTCGCCATATAATCTCGGAGCTGTGTGTCTGTCACGGTTTTATCCCAGACGCGTAATCCAGGTTTTTTGAATGTCTGAACCGCATTCAAAATAAAAAAGTGAAACGGTTGGCCATTAATCTTGGTGAATGCAATGGTTCCTCCAAGAGCCAAAAAAGGAATCCCGATCAATAAAAAGAAAACAAATGAGAGGAGTTTGAACAAGAGAAATTCCATGAGGGCAACCACCATCAAAATAATAAACTGCCGCGCCGTCACAGGCCCGAAAATTTTATCCTCCGAGTCAATAAATTGTGGGACAACGTATTGTTCCGGCATATGCTTCATTCTATCAGAATCTAAGCTCTCCGTTCAATTTTAGAATGGCGGTGAGCTCTTCTTTTGTGAGTGTATCTCCAGATTTTGCAAGAAAGCTACGCATTTCTTCAAGCGGTTTCCCTTCTTGCATGGCACTTCGTGCTATGGAGAGGTACTGCTGGTAAAGCGGAGATGATTGCCAACCACGAATCGCTTCCACGCGTTTTTCATACCCCTGATCTTCAACCAATTGAACCAGACTCATCATTTTTTCCGTTGCAAGCTCTGGTGTTTTTGCCATACGTCGAAAATCCACCAAAGATACAGAACGTAATTCATCAATCGGTCCAGAAAGACGTTTTACAAATTTTACATCTTGAACGGCCGGACGTGCTGTCGATTTTGGTTTCGCGACATCCTCTTTTTTTGTTGCCTCAATCACAGAGCGAACTTTTGCTGTATCAATACTTTGCGCACGCTGATCCATTGCCGCTTCCTTCGAAACCGCGCCGCTCACGCGCGCGCTCGATGGTGCTGCGGGCGAGACATGCGCATCCGGCATCTTTCCCGTGAGCTCAACGTATCGCTTGGTCATCATCTTCTCTTCTTTTTCCGCAAGAGATTGTTTTTGTGTTTCTTGCGTTTGCTGTTTCTCGAGGTATGCCGTTTTATCTTGCGCAACTTTTTCTGCCGCATGCGCTTGCAATCGATCAAATGACTGTTCAATGATTTGTGTCATATCCGCGAGCTTTCTTCCAGAAATGCCAAGCCCTCCGGTCTCCACCGATCGCTCAAGTTGTTTTTGTGTATCGGACGCGGTTCGCACTTCTCGTAGTCGAGATTCCACGATTTGTTTGCAACGGTCCACAAGGGTTCCGTCTGGCAACTTCATCGGCTCAAGCAAACAAATTTCTCCAACCATTTCTTCAATGGTCATCGGCTCATGCTTTGGCGTTTCCATGGCAGTTTGTTTCTCGAGCTGAACGCGTGCAATATCTTTTGCGTCCTCATGTTCGTCTCGCACAGGAGGAACAGGTTGAACAATCTTCGACGGAAGCGCGACAGGCATCACAACTTCCGCTTTATCCAATTGCTTTACCGTTGGAAGAATCACCTCTTTCAACACGATTGGCTCCTCCATCTTTTTTTCGATCTGCATTTCTGCCATTTCTGGTCTTTCTCCTGTTTCAATGTTTTTTCCTTTCATCTTTTCATCCACATACGCAAGCAATCCTTCCGCGTCTTCTTTTCCAAATTCGAGTCCCCCAACTTTTTCGCCTCGCATAAGCATGTCGAGGACAAGCGCGCGATCCGAATGTTTCGAAACGAATAATTCAAGGGTGTGTGCAAGACGACTCTGCAAATGTGCAGGCATTTCTTTGATGACGTCTTGCAGCGAGGTTTGTACAAACACATCTGCCGTGAGCGGAGTCGATTCCGGAATCGCGCTCAATTTCACTTCTCCACCCCAAACTTTTACTTGTTGAGCTACACCAGAAACAGCCTCTTGAATGGGAAGCAATCGAGCCTCCGCAAGTTCAAGCGCTGCCTGTCTGGATTTTGCCGCATCGATGCCGAATCGAGAAACCAGTTCGGTCGGGAGTGCACTTACAGCAACTTCGCCATAAACAACATCCTCGGCAAGATTCATGACGCGCGAGACATCTTCATCCTTCAACCCATACACCTTCACAAACCCTTGCGCAAACTTAACCGCATTGAAATCACTGAGGAAATCAAGGACGTTGTCCGGCAATTGTGTTTGTGTTTCCTCCGGCATAATTTATTCTAAGATTTTTTTGCTGCAGCCGCTTTTGCTTTAGCCTCAGCCGCTTTTGTTTTTGCTGCTTCAACTTTTGTTTTTATTTCATTGAGTTGGGCCATCTTCTTTTGTTGATCAACAAGTTTATTATCTGTTTCTCTAACAAATCGATTTTCTGAACGATCTTTTGCGACCTGTTCTTCAATCTTTGTCAGTTCACCCATCTGATTTGTAATTTCATCTTCCAACTTCTGAGAAAGGTCATCTGAACCTGCAATATTTGATACTTGCTGCTCAGCTGTTGCTTTTGCCGCATCAAGTTGTGCATGTAAAGCATTGCTGCGCTCAAGCAAAGACTTCATGTTCGAATCTTTTGGAGACGCGTTATCGACAAGTGTATCTGATTCAGCAACTTGTTGTTCGAGCTCCGGAATCTGGCCAATATTTTCCACCGATGCGCCGATGGCTGATGTGTCAATCGACGCATTTACACTCTCACGAACCAGACCCGGCATTGCCTTCACGCCAGCCGCAATCTTTTGCATACGCGATCCTTCATCAACGGATTTCTTTTGTGCGTTCAAATAGCCCTGTGCCTCAATCATTTCTGGAGTTGGATCTTTTTCCAAAATCGTCTGAATACGTGACATGGTCAACTTCGAAGAATCTGCTTCAGGATCTTTACGATAATTTGCAATCGCAGACTTTAATACGTTCGTATCGGCAAATCCGCTTCCGAGTTCAATCATATCGTCATCACTCAAACCGTTGAATGTTGCATCATCAAGATAACTCAGCGATCCAGGGTTTGTCGTCAGCGTTGAGGCAAACTTTGCCGAATCTGTCACTTTGCCGTTTTCCACACCGGCACCTTTCAAAAGGGCATCGCGTGTTTTTGCATTTGCCGGATCACTTAATCGCTTCTGAAGCGCAGCTTGAACGCGCGCGTCTTTATTTGCCAACAATTGATTCGAGACGGTCGAACCATCCTTTGTAATCATCCCCTCCGTCAAGTTCTCTGCAATCGCGGTTGCTGGAATACGATCAAGTTCAGCTGGTTTCATGCCTTCATAAATAGCGCCCTGACCTTCAGTATAAGCTTTTGTTCGTTCATCGTCTTTTCCAAACATCTTTCCGGATAAAATAGCTTCGTGTGCAGACATAAACTCGGAAGCGTTCGGATCTGTTACACGAGCCTTTTTCAATTCTTCTTTAGAACGCTTAAACTTTGAGTCCACTTTTTCCAGTTGTTTCTTTGCTTCTGGATCATTTTTTGCCGCCGCAAGCGCAAACGCACTCAAACTTGCTGCATCACTTTCTTTCTTAACATCACCCCATGATCCAGTCGTATCTGCATTCGCCTTCTTAAACGCATCCACTTTTGCTTTCATGTTCTTATCTCCCTTTGCGTTTGCCTCAAGATCTTTTCCATGACGCTTCCACAAATCACCCCACGCTCCACTTGCGCGGAGTTCTTTCATACGTGCTGGGTCACCCATTGCGTCCATCATGAGTGCTTGTTCTTCACGTTTTCCGGCAGGAGTCATAGACGCGCTCTTTGCCATGCGCATAAGTGTAGCGTTTTTGGAATCACCGGAATCATTTTTGTACGCATCCATGCCGGAACCCATAAGTGCCGAACGCTCTCCACCCAATTTGTCCGCACGTGCCGTTGCGCGTCGTGCAACAGCTTGTCCAATGAATCCCGTACCAGCTTTTGAAGCGACATTTCGATACAACCCTTCACGTCCTTGTGAGGTTGCATATTTAAGTGGAGTTTTTTGCGCCAATGCAGAATTATCAATTTTTCCACCTGTGTACTGTGCAAGCGGCACAACACCTTTTTGATATCCATATCGTCCAACACTCGCACCAACTCGCCCACCCTTTGCTCCAAGGCGTGCCCCAAGTCCTGCAACCGCTTTCGCGGCGCGCACTCCACCGCTTGCTCCTGGGCCTCCCTTTAAATTATCTGTGATCATGCCGAGTCCTGCTCCGCTACACGTACTATTTGCGGCATCAAACCCAGCATAAAGCATGGCGATCGCGATAATAAAACTGATCAATCGATTTAATTCAAAAATTTGGGTCAAAAATCCTCCGGCGGTGTCCGTACTTCCTGCGGCCACAAATCCGGCACTGTCTGAAATACTTCCCGCGCCCGCAACCACAAGCGTAAGCCAAAGAAAAAACGTAAGAACCGGACCAATTGCCACAAGACACACAAATTTTTTCCACCAGTCTGCATACGCACCGCTCTTGATGAGATCTCCCGCCCCTCCAACAAACCATGCGAGTGGAGAAATGACGATGAGAATCCAAAGCATGACCACGCGATACATGAGGATCGCAAGGAGCATAATCATGGTGGTGAGCACGATAAACATCATGAAGACGCTTGCAAGCGCAGAGGCAAACCAGTCGAAGGCTTGCGCACCGGTTGCGTTTGAATCGGTTGCCGCACTTTGAAAAATTTGATTGGAGGTGCTGAGTGAGTATACATCTCCCATGCCGAGCATCTGCACAAAGTTTCCGGCAGCAATTTCACGAATAGCGTTTGCAAATGTAAGCATGATCACCTGTCCGAGGTCGATCATGAGTCCGCAGAGTGTTTTGGAAAAATTGATGACGATCGCAAAAATCATGAGGCGTGTCATTTGTTGTTGCCATTTGAAACGAGCATTTCCGAAAATGGTTCCAAACGCAATGGCAATAAGCACGATCACGAAAAACATGTTGACCGTGTCACGCACAATCGCCCAACCTGAAACAACCACAGGCGATTCAGAAAATTTGTTGTACAACATGACTGGGATCAACACCTGAATGATGACGATCACCAGCTTTGAAAGGACCACCGCAACTGTAAGCGCGATGTTTGCAATGAACAACAAGGCGGTTTCAAGCAAACCCGGACCTTCTTTTGCTCCTGCTTCTCCTGCATGCACAACACCACCATTTGCAAACGTCATCAGCACAAAAAAAAGAACGAGTCCCACGCGTCCAAGTGGATGTTTTGCGATCGGCTCTAAACGTTTCTCTAGCCACAAAAGCGCCGCGATGATACGGGCAAACAGAATGTGCATATTTCAGAAATATTATAGCACAAGTAGAAAGCATAAAGTAGAAAGTAGAAAGGGATAAAAAAAGAAAAACTCTCGAGAGAATCTCGAGAGCAAGAGAGACTACGGAAGCTGTGCGTTTTTTGTGTAGCCGTTGCCGAATGGCATGAGACCCGTATCTGGATCCCAGACAACGCGGAGCATCCATTCTTCCCAAGGCTGACCATTTTTCTTGAGCTGACAAAATGGAGAACCTTGTGAACACATTGGCGCATTTTGCCACCAGTTCCAGTTGGTCATGGCGACGTTCGGAGGCTTCCCGTCTGTGCCGACCGAAGAAATCAGCGTGAATTCCCCAAGGCAGGACTTGCCGAGCTTGGAAAAATCAATTTGATAGTAATCGTATTCTGCATGAACACGATCAGCCTCGGTGAGTTTTTGATCAAAACACCCACCCATTCCCCAAACGAATGCATCTTTCGTGGCCAAATTTGAATTTGTCCAACGCGACGCCTTCACCATGAGGGTTTCTTGCGTACCGTCGAGTCCATAATCATTGACCCATACATCTTCGCTCGATTCTTTTGGTTGTTTCGAGGGAGGAGGATCAGGATTTTTTGCAGGAGGTGGCGTGGAGGAAGTCGAGGAAGCGTTGATCACTTGCGCATGCACGGACGGAAGCGCCGAGATGTAAAAATGACCATTCACCGAATCACCAAGCGACTTGATCCCGCATACCAAGGAAGCGGACTCAACCGCGGACGGTTTTGTTTTTGCGGTCTTGTCGGAAAGCATGTAACGCACGGGTATGGAGACACCGAACTGTGCCATCTTGCGTGCATCTCCCACGTGCAATCCAATGTGCACATGATCACCGCTGCAATACCCCGTACAACCTTCGTGCCCGAGAAGTTCGCCCGCAACAACGGACGTCCCATCACGCACAGAAATGTCGGACATGTGTCCGATCACAACGTACGTTCCATTTCCAAGATCGATGCAGACGTGATAGCCGAAATTTTTGGAAGCATCTTCCACATGAACACGCACAACTCCGGAAACCGGCGCGCGCAGTTCTTGTTTGGATGTGTTTGATGTGTCGAAATCCACATCGTACATCGTAGAGGTGCTGTGGTGACTTGTGTCCCCATTCACCCCTTGCGTACACTGACTCGTATGACCCGCAGCAAACGGCATCTGAATGATCGGCACCGTTCCACCTTCGTCAAACGAGACACCCGAAGCTTCATGGACATCTTTGGACTCGGACGCGTCCGACATCACATCGAACGAATCTGTCGATGCGCAGCTGATAAACATCGCTGCAAAAATTGCGACCATCATGGACCAACAAAAGGTCCGAATGACTGTATCAAACAAACTCGACATGGCACTTCTCCTGTTTTGAGACAACACGTCTCAACAAGAGGAAGCTGACCCTGTGTCAACATCCTCGCTTGGCGCATGAGATCTACATGCACCACTCACGGATGTCGACCAAGAAATAGATGTGGGCTTATCGAAATGAACTCCTTTTGTTGCATAACGACAGCGAGTCAGGAGACACGCAACATTCCATGTGTTCGGTGCAAAGCATGACCAGATTCATCAGCATATCTTTGCGATCGGTTCAGACAGAATGTTGTGTGTGTTGTTATCGTGACCTGTATTCATTCAATCAAGAAAAAACGCGCACGTCAAGCGATTTTATGCTAAATTTAGCTAATATTTTTGATATGTTTATTTGACATAACAAAACAAAACACTCATTCTATCGCTAAAATGAGTGTTAAAAATCCAGATCGAAAAAAATTTTGTCGCAATGTGTATAACATTTTATTTTCCGATCTTTTCTTTCCCAACATACGCTCGCAAAACTTCCGGCACCAGAATACTTCCGTCTTTTTGTTGGTAATTTTCCATGATGGCGATGAGTGTGCGGCCGATCGCAAACGCGGTTCCGTTCAATGCATGCGCAAGCACATTTTTCCCTTCGCGCTTTACACGAATATTTAATCGGCGTGTTTGAAAATCTGTGGTGTTCGACGTCGAGTGTGTCTCGCGATACACCTTCTGTGACGGAATCCATGTGTTGATATCGTACGTTCGAGCCGATGGCGCCCCAACATCTCCGGAACACAACTTCATCACTTGATGCGGCAACTTCAACCCTTGCATCAACTGTTCCTCAAGCGACAACAACAATTGATGTTCGGTATCTGATTCTTCCGGCGCGGTGAAACTGAACATTTCGATTTTATCAAATTGATGCATGCGCAAAATTCCACGGACATCACGCCCATAACTTCCCGCTTCACGTCGGTAACATGGCGAAAATCCCATGTATCGAAATGGAAGCTTCGTCTCGTCAAGCATTTCATCCATAAGCATCGGACCAATTGCTTGCTCGGACGTCCCAATCAAAACTGCGTCATCATTCTTCAAGTGATACACCTCTTCTTCCCCACCGTGGTCGAGATAACCCATCTTCGACATCGCCGACGTCGAGATAATATGCGGAGGCATGACGGGAACGAATCCGTTTTTCCCGAGAAAAGAAAAGGCGTACTGAATCAAGGCAAACTCCATCAATACCAAATCACCTTTCAAATACACAAATCGCGTTCCAGAAACTTTCGTTGCGCGCTCAACATCAATCATGCCGAGATCCTCGCCGAGAGTGAGGTGGTCTTTTGGTTCGAAGGAAAACGCGGTTGGTTCCATGAACACGCGAACAACTTCGTTTGACGCTTCGTCTTTTCCGAGCGGAACGTCATCACGCAAAAGGTTTGGGTATTTGTGAAGTTCTGTTTCAAGATCGAGTTCGATTGTGTTCAATTCCGCCTCTTTCAGCTTTGCTTCTTCTTTCATTTTCTTTCCTTCGTCGACGAGGCCCTCACGTTCGTCGGCGGATGCCTTTGGAATCAGTTCCGCAATTTGGTTCGATCGAGTACGCAAAGTTTGTACCGCGTCGACAAGCTCGAGGCGTCTCGTGGCAAGACCTGTGGCAACGGCAATCTCAATCGTTTTTCCACGATTTGCGTTATTTTTTGCAACCAAATCTGGTTGTTCAAGAATCAATTTGATATCAATCATACGCCAAATACACTAGCACAAACGCCCAAAAAATAAAAAGACGAGAACAAGTGTTCTCGTCAGAGTTTCCAGCAGACCTCCCGTGCGGAATCACACTTGAGTTGAAGGCTTGCGCCTTCTGTGACTTCAAGCTTCGAAAGTGCAACGGTTTCTGTGTCTTGATCCTTGAAGATCGCGACGACTTTATAGGTTCCAGGTGCAACCAACGCGGGCAACTTATGTTTGCCACCAGGGCCCACAAGCCACGCACGAATTGGGTCATCACTTGGAGTCTTGAATCCTACCTGAACCTTGAGCGTTTCCGGTTTTGGCTCAAGCTTTGTCTCCTCGGGCTTGAGCAAGAGCGTTTCGCCCGCTTTCACAACAAGTGAAGACTTTGCTTTACGCTCCTTCTTTTCGGAAGGCTTTGAAACAGGATCATTTGCAGGAATCTGCACAACGACCGTTTGAATATCGGGCTCGAGCTGTATATCGATTGTCACAACACTTACATCAACAGGCGGCGCAACATCTTGTGTTGCAACAGCCGCATCGATGGGTGCGAAAACGACATCCGGTTCCGTTACGATTCGTAGGGGAGGCTCGCGAGCCTCCCCTACGTTCACGACAGGCTGCGTCCCAAGCGTTGCCCAGAAATACAAACCGAGTCCCACAACACACAACGCAGATACGATCACGAGAAGCGATCGCCGACCGGATGTGTTTGCGGATTCGATATGCGTTGGCGGATCGTGATTCACCACGTTTGGAATCGGATCCGGTTCCGCTACGATTCGTAGGGGAGGCTCGCGAGCCTCCCCTACGTTCACAGAAACATGCCCTGTCGGACGATACGCAAGCGTTAGCCCACGTTCAATTTGTTCCGCAGACGGTGTTTTTTTTGAAACACGCGTTGGTTCAGGAGCAACTTCAATCACATCAGAAACGGGAGTGGACTTTGCGATCCCTGTTGGCTCTGGTACAGAACTTACCACAGGCTTTGACGGGATACGAGTTGCACCAAGCGCCGTTGGATCAGAAACGCCAACCTCATCATCCACCGAAACGGAGACGACCGATCCCACACCAATCGGCGGAAGATCCTCTTCAATACTCCGAAGCGCACGCGCAAATTCGTCCATGGTTTGATACCGTGCGGACGGATTATACGCGGTGGCTTTTTTCAAAATCGCATGCAAACACACGGGAATCGTTTCAAGCATGTCTGCGCGCGATTCGATGTCGTGGAAAAACAGAATGCTCGGCGGAAAAAGTCCTGTTATGAGAGCCCAGAGCGTGACCGCAACGGAATAGACATCGTCGCGAGCATCGGTATGCGCAAAGTTGGACAACTGCTGCGGCGAAGCATAGCCTTCCGTTCCCATCGCTTCACCTGTTGAGGTGACGCGCTTTTTTTGATCATCATCCATGTGGGCAATGCCAAAGTCCGTGACCTTGGGAATACCTTCTTTGGTGATCAAGATGTTGTCGGGCTTGATATCGCGATGAATGATTCCGCGTTTGTGTGCAACCGCAAGGGCGTCACAGACGCAAAAAATCATTTCAAGCGCAACGCGTGGATGCATGGGTCGCAACGTCTGCGTTCCGTCTTGATTTTCAATCGGACGAATCAGAGATGCAAGACTTCCGCCATTAATCCACTCAAGCACAATAAAGTGATGCTGATTGATTTCTCCGATGTCGTACACTTTGACGATGTTCGGATGCTCAATCCCCGCCATGATCGACGCTTCGTTTTGGAAACGCTGAACAAGTGAGGCATGGGAAAGAAGTTCTGGATTGAAGATCTTGATCGCGCGCAGGATTTTCAACTTTGTGTCGAACGCCTGAACCACGACCCCCATTCCACCAATACCGAGAATCCTCTTGATCTCAAATCTTCCACCCTGATGTTGGCGGAAGAGTTCTACGATTTCCTCTTCCTTCATCATTCGTGACTCCTTGGTTTTTCGTCCGGAATGAATTGAAAACCGACACCGAGTCCTGTGAAGCCGAGCGTGAGTGCGCCAGTCACAATAGACGCGGTTCCAAACGCATTTGCGCGATCCATCGATCCTTGCAAATTACGATCAGAATCCGCTGTGTCGAGATTCGATGTGTTTTCAAATTGCGATTTGTTGTACATCGCCACTACGTAAAGCACACCCGTCATGACCGCAGCTACACCCGCTGAGATGTACCACGTCTTTGGCGTCGTCCATGCAGACTTGTTGTCGATCCCAAGATCTTTCGCCGTAATCCCAAACGGATTTTTTCCCCAGACAGGCAATTTCTCGCCGGGCTGAAGATACCGCGTTTCCAAAATCTTGTTGAACGGATCAAACACCTGAATGATGACCGGCGTTTTTTCCGGACGCGCAGCACCTCGCACTCCGCCAACGGTGACATATCCACCATCTGGCGGAAACACGGGTTCGAGCTTGCCGTCTTCGAGTGCAGCCGCTTGATCATACAGCTTACGCAAGCGATGTCCCTCGGGCACAACATCGATCGGAAATTCATATCCGGGTTCGAATTTGCGTGCCGCGTGAAACTCTGCGCTCACACGAGACAAATCTTTTTGCGTAAACGCAGAAAGCGCCATCAACCGGTGAAACGCTGAAGCATCACGCGGAGTGATTTTGTCTTGAAGACACGGCAACACCTGCTCACGCGCACGAATCGCAAACGCAAGCAAACGCGCCACACCCTCCGGATCCATGAACGCTTTTTCGCCGTCTTGCCCAATCTTGGCAAGGTCGGTGATCGTGGTCGGCTTTTCACATTTCGCCTGAGCGATCGAAGTGAACGCCAAAGAGGCAAAAACGCAGAGGATCAATCCAATTTTTGTTTTCACAAGACCTCCCATTGATGTCTCGTCTGTAAAGAACGAGAGAGCTTTTTAACACGAAATGTGGGGAAAAGTCAACAGAAGCCATTGAACAAGAATCTCTGTGGAAAAGTACGCTTGACATTTCATGAAAAATTGATAAACTGTTTTTAGAAATGAACTCCTTAAGCAAGTGCTTGAGGAGTTTTTCTTTCAACTGAGGAGAGTGCCATGCGTCGTTCCTTTTACATGATCGTTGGTAGTCTTGTCGTGTGTTTATCTGCGATTTTTTTCGCAGAAGCAACCACAACTGAACCCACATTGTCATCACAGACGGAATCGTTCGGACATTACGTCGAATTGGATCTCGATCCAAATGATTTTTATGTCTGTGGACATCCGATTCTCGATCCTTCGACCCAAAAAGGTAAGGAAACAAAAAATAGTCCTGGGTCAATTGACTTGGACTATTGAGCAGCTTTCAAACCGAGCTTGGCGAAGACATTCTGACACAATTGAACACTCGGATCATGAAGCATCATAAGCTGTGTCAAACTGCGTTCAAATTTCGGAGTACCGAAATCCTTGCAGAATTGATCAGCGGCAGATGTCTTCATAAGACCCGCAAGCTCACACTCTTTCTGGTATGCCTCCACTTCGGCATACCATTTTTGTTCGCAGATGTACGCACGCTGATCTGGATGTTCCTTAAGATACATGGGATAAAAAGTTTCTGGAGCAATCTTTCCACTCATCGCCTGACGGTAATGAATGTACTCATGAAAAATCACGAGTTGATTGCGCACAAGCTGCGTTGCATCTTCGATAATCATCGGATCAATGAAGAACACAGATTTCCAACCCGTGGCACCAGCATGACTTGGCGACAACTTTTCAGCAGGCCAAAGCATGAACGCACCTGAAGCTCCGGGAACCTTTCCTTCCATGAGAGCAACTTCACCTGAAGCAACTTTCGGCGCGAATGTTTCTGCGACAGCTCGCGTAGGATGATGGAAAAGCAGATCTCGTAATGTAACCTTTTCTGTCTTTGCCACATCGTGTACGTGACTCCCCGCGGAAGCAGTTGGCGTTTTTGAGCAGATCCAGACCAGGCCCACGAGAATGATGAGACATGCGAGAAACTTCTTCATGGTTTTTCCTTTTGTGTTGGAAGGCACTGTGTTGCACGTTTGCAACCGAATAAGATAACAGAATTTTTGAATTCTGTCAAGCGTTTTATATCTAAATTTAGCCAAAATATTCAAAATGTTTGTTTTTTCTGACAAACGGAAGTATCAAAAAATTCGCTTAATCAAGTCTGAATTTTCATGTCCTCTTTTTCAACTGTCAAAATCCCCTGACGCTTGACAAAAACGTATTTTTCTGGCTTAATAGGAGGTCTTCTGGAGCAGAGTTTGCTATACTAGAAGCAAGGTGATTCCATAGTGGATGATCCAAACCCCAACGGTTCCCGCACAGACTCACGTCAGCGAGACCATTATGAGGAGAGAGCCATGAAGTTCTTTCGTATGATCCTCGTGATCGCGTCCCTGGCGGTGTTCTGCACGGGATGTGACACCGATCCGCAAGGATCGCAGGATTCGAGTGTCGCGCAAGCGGACGGTGGGACGAATGACAACGGCGGCAAACCGGACGCGAATTCCAATCCCGACTACTGGGACTGGAAGGATGTCCCTGTCGACCACGGCTACGGCTACACCTTCATCGAAGGCAAAGTGCCGGACAACAAACCTGCCACATTCTACGTGTGTTCCAACTGCCCTTCTTGGAAGGGTGGCACCAACCCGGACTACGAAAAAGATCCGTGTGTGAACATGCGAGAACCGAACGAAAGCCACGCGCACAACACAGTCATCTTCAAGGATGTGGTCAGCTTCAAGCATCCGACCACAGCAAACATCCAATTCGGCAGCGACTTCGAAGTCTGCGTCGAACGAAAAGACTACCTGTTCGTGCCTCAGCACTTCAACATCAAGGGCGCCGCCGATCCGAAGGTGACGACTGGCAAGAAGTTGGAGTGGAAGGATCCCTGCTCGTGGGGACTTGCACCAAACAAGACTTGCACAGATTCACTCGACGGAAAGAAAAAAAATGTCGCGACAAGTGTGAAGAATGGTAAAGTCACCATGACAGTCGGAAATTCTGAGCTTGAAGCTTGGGTGACCGACAATAATCTCATCGAAACGGACAGCGAAGCCATTCCTGGCCTGAAGGTAAGTGGAACCATTCAGCCCGACTTGTCTCTGATCAAATATCACCTCACACTCGGAAACGATTCCCAAGACGGAACGCTTACGTGCCAATAACAACCTGGCCCACGAACACCTGTTCATGGGTTTTTTATTTTCCATGCGGTTCAAGATCCGGCAATACTTCTCTGTTTTTCACAAATCGCTCAAACCATTCCTTAATCATTCCCCACTCGGCTTTGCGATGTTCTGATAGACTGTGATCCCCGCCTTCAAACAGGACAAAGCGATAAGGCACCTTTGCATCAAGAAGTTTTGCCGCAAGATCAAGAGAGTCTTTTGGGCTCACCCGCCAATCAGCCGTTCCATGCATCATAAGAAGAGGAGTTGTTTTACAAAACGTTTCTGCAAAATTTACGGCACCTCTTTCTTTGCGACCTGCTGGGGTATTCCCAAATGCACGTTCAAATACCTCAATCATTTTAGGTCGAAGAATAACTTGTCGATCATGATCTGCGGCTCCCGCAATGCTTACAGCCGCATTTAACCAATTCACACGCGTAAGACATAAATACGTCATCATTCCCCCACGCGATCCACCCATCATTCCAATACGAGACACATCTGCCTGTGGAACCTGTGCGAGATATTCTTTCAAACAAATAACATCTTCAACATCTGCCCCACCAAATTCATCTTTTCCCTCACCTCCTCCATTCCCAGAATATTGTGATGCAATCACAACGTATCCCCATGAAGCAATAAACGACAACTGACGCTCGAGCATTGTGTCATCAATAAGTCCGAAATCAAAAGAACCTCCACGATTAAAAATAATGCAGGGTAAAGGTTCTGCCTGTTCACTCGGCATCGCCAAAAAACCATTTACCCAATGATCGTTAGATCGATATCGGATGGTTGAGGTGGCAACAGTGCCGAATGTTTTGTATGGGGTGATGATGAGGGTGTGCATATTCTAAATTTAAAAAAAATATACTCTCCGTGCATAAATGACACAAGAAGAGTACAGATGAAGACTCGCGGAGAGCTTGACCTTAGGCGCGGACAGTGCCATCGCCGCAGGAGTTGCTTCCACACCCTTTCGTACAGCCGCAAGCAGCATCGCCGCAATCTGCCGGAGCAGATGTCATGTACGGCTCATTGAAGATCCGCAAATGATCTGCACAGGTACGCTCGAACGAACTCTTGAGGAGCAGAGCATCTTCAGGACCACGAAGGCCCAGATACGGAAAGTGATGCATGAACTCCCCGAACGTCGCCTTGCAATCACGTGCATACGCGAAAGTGTCGAGGATGTGCTGATGCCAAAAATCATCGATGTCATGCGTCGGAACCACAGGATAGTCCTTCTGCATATACGAAAGGTAGAGGTAGCGCCGATAGCACTTCTCGACCTCGTCGACTTTCTCCTGAGACCAGTTCTTCCCATCCTTCGGATGCATCAGCTTCATCTTCACCATCGAAAGATCAATGGCCTGGATGCGGGACCAAAGCCCGGGGTTGGAGAGATTGGGATACTGATCGGCACCGCCGATCACGGGAGTATTTCCGGCAAGCTGCATGGGAACATCTCCAGATGGAGTGATAACCACCGAAATTGGTGATATTCAAAAGGTACTACATAAACTTAAATCTGCCAAGGATCTGAAGTAAAACAAGAAAAAGCCTTTCGGCTTTTTCTTGTTTTACTGAACAGGCTTAATTTTGATTGTTCCATCAAAATATGTCCATGGATTCACTGTCTTACCGTTTCCCTTTTTATCGAGATCTGTAATGTTTAATCCAGTAGATGGATATTTCAAATCACACTCTTGACTAAAACATGCCGTTCCGCTATCTCCACCGGAAGGATTCGCATCACAATACCCGGTACACCAGCCCCAGTTGTCTTTGGCGTGGACTCGGGGTTGGAATTGGCAGAATTGTTGTTCACCTTCTGTTTTTACACATGGCGAAGTGACAACACTTCCTGTTTTTGGATCTTTGTTTCCGCAGGTACGGCCAGCTTTGAGAAGTGCGTTTACGTCACTACTTGTACACACGTAATCGTGTGAGAACAAAACATAACTTGAACTGCAGGCTTCTGGTGATAAACCGAATTCAGTTGCTTTGCTCGAACAAATTTCTTTTGGCGCGTTTCCTTTGGTGAGGCCTCGGTGGTTTTTGTAGAAGTTGGTTGATTCTTTTGAACCTCCATAACTTCCATTTGGCCACGGATTTCCCTCAGATGAAATATTCTGCATGTCATCTCCCCAATCCACCACGATGTTACGAAGTGGCATTTGGTTTGAATCTGCATGAACGTAGAAGGTGACACTCACGTGTTTGCTTCCGAGTCCTTGGACATCACCAGAATCAAATCCATTCACGTTAAATTTGCCATCCGTTTTTTCTGAACAAGCACTTCCAACACAGTTACCAATGGAAGTAATCACTGGCGGTTTGGAACCGTTTGCGGTTGCGCGCTGATCCCACAACCAGTCTGCAGGAGCTGGAGAAAGTTTTTCATATTTTCCGTATGGTTTAGTAGGGTCTGCAGATACAATAACAACATCCTTAAATCCATCGTCAAAATTATGTATTGATAACGATCTCGCAAAAATCTGTTGCAAGCGTGCTCGGGCATCTGCGGGATTAAATCCGCCGATGGTCGTCTTTCCTTCGATTGCTTCTTTATCCGTACAATAAGATCCAAACGTAAAGAATCCATCTTTCAAAACCAACGTGCTTCGACACACATTCACAACACAATCTGTATCCCCCATACACGCTTGGTTGTTTTTTGGTCCACCGTTACATGTTCCTGCCTCTGCTTTACAGACTCCTTTTCCTATATCGCAATCCGTTTTTTGTTGTGCAGACATACACGTCTTTGTATCCTCTGTTCCTCCAACACACGTTGCTTTCGTATTTTTACATGTTGGTGCAGAACCCTCACCTTTCGTATTACAGTCTGTTGCGCCCGTACTTACCTCACAAGAACAATCTGCGTTTTTACAATATGAGGTTTGTCCCGTAACAGCGAACTGCGGCGGAAGCAGAGAGAATGATCCATATGCACGTGCTTCATTTGGTGTTGTTGGTGGTTTTCCATCGTCACATGTTCCGTCTGCTTTTGGAAATTTATCCCCTCCAGCTCCACACATAAAAATTCGCATTGGATCTGGATCTTTATTTGCATTCTTTGCTCCAAGATCCAATGTTTGTCCATAAATGACAAGTGGAGATGTGACTGTATATCCAAGATGGGAATCAACGGATCCATTAGCTTCTTGAATGGCGTACTTGTTATTTACATTCTGCCAAACACGATCTGTCCAAGCTGCGTTATAAACACCACTTTGCAAACTCGTTGCACCAACTTGAGCGATCGTCTGACATGCCGCGTAAGATTTGGCGTTCAAATTAAATCCGCGATAACTTTCTGAACCATCAGCACCGCTCCCTTTACTTGCCACACCGGATGGAGATTCTGTTCCCAAATAATTTGTGAGGCTTGCTGCATCTGTTACACCCTTTACCACACAGTCTGCATAAAACTTCTTTGCCGTCTCCCATTTTGTTGCATCAGAAAAATACAACTTAACGTTCAATGGAGCAGGTCGTGTGACTGAAGTTTTTGTAATCGCAGTGTAATTCGGCACAGGATTGAGATCTGATGGATCTTCTCCTGGAAATTTACATGCCTGTCCTTCAAGGTCACCGCTTGTATGGTAAGAAAGTCTTGGAACACAGAAATATGGATAATCATCATCCCCGCCCTGTGTGCAGTAACCACTAGGAGCGACATCACCACAAGGTCCCATGAAGGCAACATAGCCTTTCGGACACCAAATGTTTTTATGTGGCTCGTCATCTTGAAAGGCGTCTAATGTTTCTGCATCATTACAATTTCCATCATTGGTTTCCGCACAAGCATAATCATTCTGTCCGGTTGAGCGAAGGTCATACGCGATTCCTGGTTGTGCACAATAATACGTGCTCTTTGCGATTTGATATCCCGCGCTTGTTTCTTTTCCATAAAGATCCGTCGCACCCGCAAGCTGATCAACAGGCAACCAAGTGAGACAGGCTTGGTCTTTTGCGGCTGTACTTCCATTCAATTGGATGGAAGAATCTTTTTCCAAGCAGTATCCCTGCCAACCAAACATGGTGTTTGCCGCAGTCAACAACTGACAGGTGCCTGGATTCTTATTATCTGCTGTTGCGCAATCCGCATCAGATTTACACACACTTCCATCACTCACTCCCCCTGTACAAATTCCATCAGGAACTTTTCCCGTATCAACAAGGGAAAGATCTGTTGGATAGTAGCGTGTCTCTCCACCCTTTGCATAAATAGCTTTTGTATAGCTGCATGTGTTTACACAATGATCGGAGATAACCCATTGCTTTGAATCCTCATCAACATACGGCGTACAAACTTTTGATGCGTCATACCCGGCAACAAACTGCGAAGGAACCGAACGTTGTGTGGCGAGTGATGCATTTGCACCAAGATCTAAGTAGTCAGCGGCGGCATTCACTTCTGCTTTTTTTGTCGGATCAAACTTAGGATATACCTTCCAAAGTTTCACCACCTTCTGCGGAAACGGCGAATCAATCTCTGGGTATCCGCGACAGGATTGTGCGTAATCCGCCAAATCTTTTGTGACCGGCTCTGGGAATCCGTCATTGTTTGCATCACGAATACCCGTCACGCAACGGTCGTTAAAGCAGTTTCCTGACGTCGTGGTTGCAATGGGAATACAGGCGTGTCCGGCATGTTCTTTACAATCGCTTGTTGCAGAACAGCTTCCAATTTTCGAGACACAAACTCCGCGGACGGTATTACAAAAAGGCGTGTCCATTCCTCCGTTCGCTTCGGTAAGAGCACAATCTGCATCTACCTGACACGAACAGTTCAAATCTGCATTTTTCTTACAAGGCTCTGATCCGTCAGGTAATGTTGTGATCGATACTGATCCATCAATCGAACAATATCCCTTCTGACAGGTTCCACTCTTACAGTCGTTATCTACGGCACACGAACCACTTCCGTCTGTACACTTACCAACAATACAGGCAGAGCCATCTCCAGCCTTCTTTGAATCACAGGATCCTGCATTAAAGACCAATCGGTAATCCGGTGAAGCTTCTACACAATCCCCGCCAAAGGCAACACAGCCTGATGAGTCGCTACAAGTTATCTTATTGTTATTTTCACACCACATCTTTGGATTCACATTGAACTGACTGAATTGCTCCACTGGCAACTGGTGTGGGATTTCGTATCCGGAAAAATCCGTTCCCGCCCAGCTGACATCACGGGACGCATACAATTGTTCTGTCATGACAAGCGCCGGGCGTTCTGTCCAAGACTGACATTGTGCTTGGTCTCCTTGAGAACCAACTTGCGTACACAAATTTACGGAATCGCAAATTTGAATGTATTTGTTTGCATTTGGATCCCACGTTGTACGCGCACTGTCACACGCAAGCCAAGCAGCGCACGTACGATCACGATTCACTTTCAAAACCGTGTTCGCATCATCTGCAACTCGTTGCGTGACTTGCGCACACGCCGTTGCCTTCAGTTCATTTCCTAACTTTGTTTTCAACGTTGGACAATCTGAAACCATAAGACAAGAACGCTCGTAGCCTGTCGTGACTGTGGCGCCTGGGACGGTCGTCAGTCCGGGGGACAACAAACTATCATTCAAGGCAATCTTGTACTCACAGCGTCGCGCACACAAATCAACCGATGTTGCACTTCCGAGACCAATTTGTTGGGCAGCGTCTGCGCTGACCGTAAACACGCCTTGGTTTTGCTTACAACTAATTGGATCTACCAAACTATTTTGCGACTTGCTGAGCAGAAGATCTGCGTGAAGCGACAAAACGTAGCTTGCGCTTGAGCTGTATTTGAGTTGTGAAACGGTTGTGTTGTTGAATAACGCACATCCACCTTTTTGCCCAACTTTTCCTTCACACTTTTGCGAAGCACTCACCGTATTTTCAGACAACTTATCATTATTGATCACAAAATACGACTTTCCTTTTCCGTGATTCTCTGAACTTGTATCCGTTGCATCTTGAAATTCTGTACAACGATTTGCTGCAGTTTCACACGCACCAATCCAACCGTCATATGCAGCGTCTCCATTTTTCCAAATCTGTGCTTGATCGCCAGCAACAAGGTAGGCGTTGTCAGAAGCTGGATCGAACTTGCCGTTTGCGTTTTTGTCTGTCCAATAACATGGCTCAGATTTTCCGGAACGGAACCAGCCCTTAAACGTTTTTCCAGCAATGTTTACGGACGTTTTATACTCACATGTTTTGTTGAGTGGATCCTTAAAGTAGAAGTTTCCATCTTTTGTAGAAGAAAACTCGTCACAGAACAATGCCTGGTTCTCACACAAAATATTTTTGTAATCATCCGGAGTATCCATGACGTACTTCGAATCAAACTTGGTCACCGTCTTCAAGTCTTGAGCGTACGTTGGCGCACCGACTTCTTTACATCCTTTAAACTCAACAGAACATTGTGCACTGCCGTTATCTACCAAGTAGATGGATTGATCTTGTGGAGTGACGACCGTTTCTGGACCATAGACAATTCCAAACTTCGCATCTGAAGGCAATGGATCTTGGAACACTTGTTTTGTTGAAAAGACACAATAATTTTGCCCAGAACTAATCGTACAGTACGTTGTTCCGTTCACGATACACGCCACGTTTCCAACCGCTGCTTTTCCATTCGGAAGTGTGCCTACAGGAGTATTCGCAGGAACACCAGCCGCGCCCAAATTCACACAACGCGCGTTCGCCACCTGACCAGAGGCAGAATCCGAATTAAACGTATTGTAATACGCCGAACATCCAATCACGTTTTCGGAACAAATATTTGAGAACTGATAATAGCTTCCCTCAACACCTTTACGATCTGTATACGCTTTACATCCCAAATAATATTGCGGAGCGGCCGCACCGTCTGGAGATTGGTCACAAACCGCTGGAGTGACCCAAGAATCTTTGATGCGTGTAATGTGTTCTTCTGTTTCTGTGAGTCGGATGTTATCAATGAAGAACGTTTTTTGGGATTTTGTGGTGAAGAACAGCGTTGCGTCTTTGTTGAATGCCGCAAAACTGTTTGTGTCCATTGGACCCACGTTATACACGTCCCATGTGTTTGAAAGCGGCAAGTCTTGTACGAAATAATGCTTCGCGCCATTATTTGCATCTTGGAATCCGGCAGAAAGAGTTCCCGAGCCCTTTGCCCAGAACTGCATGATGTACACTTTTCCTTTCGCCAAGCTTGACGAAAGCGTTGCATTTGCCGTTCTCACACCTGTGTCGTCTCCGGACGCAAATACAGACAACGAGTGTCCTCCGGACGCAATGGAATCATTGCTTAATGATGGCGTGCTTGTGGTGGTTGCTGTGAAGGCCGCATAGGTTCCACCTTCAAATGTTTCATTCAAAATCGTCGCAGCATTACGCGCCGCTCCACCTGTATATTCACGACAACCGTTCTCTGCCGCAGAACAAACTTTGGATTCTTTTTGTAATCCAAAGTATCGGCAGAAGCCTTGAGCCGTCCAGAATCCACCGGATGCCTTACAGTCGAGTGCCGTCGAAGTGTTTTTGCGATAAGCTGTACAAGCAGAATCAACCGTAACGGTTTTTGAGAAGAGGCGATAATGAACATCTCCCGTGCTATCAAAGAATTCTCGACAATCTGCGTTCGTAAAAATATCTGCGTGTGACTTACAGGTTGGCTCAACCGGAACCGGGTTCACATCCGCACACTTCACCGAACTTTCACTTTCTACATTTGGCGTGATACATGGCGCAAGATTCACATTCGACTGTAACAATTGCCATGTCTTCAACTGAAAACCAGATGTATCCGAACCTTCCCACGTAAAATACGTAGCCGATGTCTTTTCTGGCGTTGCAATTGCCATCTCTCCCGTCAAACACGCACGCAAATTTGTGTAGTGCTCTTGTGTTTCCCCACCGTTTGTTCCGAGTTTTGTGAATCCATCACATCCAACCGCGTTCTTCGAACACACACCGGCTTTATCCGCAATAAAATACACGGGGAATTTAGCGGGTTCATAGCGCGTGCCTTCTTGTCGATACGCATCATATCCAACACAAACATTCGGACACGCGTCGAGCGCAGATGCGATCGCCGGAACCGCTGGACCGGATTCTTTTGGCGTATACAAATTACATCCAACATCTTGTGCGGAACAAACTTGCGTATACGCAGCACATTCTTTTGGATCTGATGCGAGGCCCTTGCATCCGAGGTACGCCGGCGGAAGTTTCAGATAAGCTTTTTGCGGGGTTGTTACGTTATAACCATCCCCAAACGTCGACGCGACTTCGCCGGATTCAAGTTGAACCGCATCGAAACGAACATTCGGACTGTTTGTGCTTCCGATTAAACGAACCCTAACCAAATTCACGTTCTGTGGAGCTGTAAATGTGCAGGTGAAACGTTTCCAATTGCCTATCGTGGCATTCGCGGAAATGGTATATCCTGAGACGAATTGTTGACCAACTGTATCTTTTATACAGTCTCCACCCGAAGAAAGTCCTGTAATGTTTATCGCAGCACCTGTTATATCGAAAGGCTGAAGAACAACCTGAAAATCAGATCCTATATTATCAGTCGCTGTTGTATATGTACTAAATGTAAAAAAACTCTTTGGTGTGATTAAAATAGATTGATTGATTTCTCCATCTAATTTTGCACTTTTTGATCCATCCACAGCTGTAACAGAATCTACATTCGGATTTGAAACTGCTAAATGGGACCATAAATCTGGTTTTCCATTTTGATCTTCATCTTTTTCAAAACTTCCGTTTTGTACCAAGTTCAACGCGAGTTTACTGTCTTTCACATTCAACTCCGTACAACCCGCCTGCTCTTGATCACATTTCTTTGCGCTGTGCGTCAAATACAAACGGTCTTGGTAAGCATAATCCGTTTGTTTTGTTTTTTGAATGTTTGGGACAAAGGGTGTGGATCCTGCATATTTCATGGAAGAATTTTGTACTCCAACATCAAACGGAATCGTTCCGTTGTACCATTGAAACACGCCTTTTGCGTCCGCGGATTTTTGTGTTTTGCTCCAAGAACATCCTGCATTTTGCTTTGTGCAATTTGCGTTATCAACTGTATTCAACAAAAATGAATTTGCTTTTCCTGTTTTTGTATTTTGCAACATGAGACAGGTTGCATATTGCGCAGGACATTCGTCACCCTTTACACGCCAAATATTTTTTTCTTCCACACAGTAACCGAATCCTTGCGTACATTTTCCTGTGTTGTCTTCTCCAATACACGTTGGCGTATCCGCACAGACGTTTTGTCGTCCCGGCGCCTGCGCACTCACGCGAATTTCTCCATTCACCGATGCACGACATTGCGTTTCTGGTGCTTTCAGTACCCAGTTTGGATCAATCAAGTGGTACCACAGTGATTTCGGATCATAAAACCCAGCCACAATATCCGACAAAGACGTTGGATTGCTGAGCGAATTTTTATCCGCCGCAAGCTCCCAACCAATCGAAATAATGCGCGCTTTGCGAAGCTTCACCAAGTTTCCATAACAAAAACCGTAGGTATAACAAAGACGATCCTGGTTTGCCGCAATATTTTTTGAAGAAATGAGAGGCCAATCGCCTTTCAGCACTTTTTGGTCAATCGCTTCTTGCACCGTAAGCGCTGCCGCACTGCCTCCGCGACTAATCGCAGACACAACACTCGCATCGATCACACAGGAATTTAATCCTCTGTTTCCCGTTCCTTCCGGTAAACATTGGGTAAACTCTCCCAATAAATCGAATTGTAAGTTTGCAACGGGTGTTGCGGTAAAAATTCCACCTAAGTCCGCTTTATTTGCGTCCGTGTTTCCACCCGATCCAACCGCGAGCTCAGCATTAAACGGATCGAAGTTGTCAGGTTTTGGAGAAAACAACCCTTTATAGACGCGATTGAACAGTTGGGATGTGAGGGTGTTCGTAAACGTAGAAACAGACATGTTCAAAAGCCCGTACCAAACATCCGGGTTTGCAATAATATCTGCTGTTTTCACTTTATTTTCATCATTGTCTGCCGCTTTCAACTTTTTATCAAAATCTTTTGCAACGATGGCGGCCGGCGTTTTTGTTTCTCCGGTCACAAGATCTTTCACATCTGTAAAACCACCAATCGATTTACTTGCATTTTGCTCCACAACTTTTTGATCAGCTATTTTTGCGGACTTCTCATAGGTATGGCTCAGAAACCCAATGGACGCACCGAGTTGGTTGCTTCCTGGACGCAAGCCTTCCGAAAGTTTGTTGAACAGAAATTTTTCCGCCGCGTCTTTGTCATTCGTAAGAAGTGCTTTTGTATCCGAGACAATTTGACCCCACGCCCCATTCACTTGATCAAAATCACAACGTGGTTTTGTTGGAGTGTAGTTTTGTTTAATACTCAACTGAAGATTTAAACGAATCATTGGATTTGGCGGAACACACAAATCTAACCCAAAACTGGATTTTGAAATATCGCTCAAATTCGCATACGCCTGTCCTCCAATATCTTTTCCGAAACTTTTCCATGCTTCTGTTGCGCTCTTTCTATAAAACATGGATCCTTCCCCGGGACCGCCGTTTGCCACGTACACAGCCGCTTCATAGGCAATTCGGTTACTTGCATACGACACAAAATCCACAAGCGCTTTTATCGCAACCATTTTGAGTGCTGGGGTGATTAACCCATCCCACATCGCACTAATAGCGCCAGAAATACCACCCCCCGGACAAACAGAGGGAGTTGCACCTGTGGTTAAACAAGCTGTTTTCGAGGCTTCAGCGGCAACCTTCGTTGGTGCCGTTACAGGGTTGTCCGCAGCAAATACGGGTGACGGCGCTGACAAAGCAAGTCCGCTCGAAACAATCCCGATCAAAAAAACAAAGACAAGCCCACGGCCGATCCATTGTCGTTTTTTCTTGAAAGGTTGCAACATACGTTTCTATGGCTTGGAAGTTTCCGTTGTTGCGCTTGCGGAACCAGACGCACCACCGGTTGTTAACGAATCAAATTTTCCTTCGGCAGAGGCTTGACCGATCGCTTGTTCAAAGAGTTTCTGCAAGTCTTCATCGGAAATTTTATCCACCTCTTCTTTTTTCACGCCAGATTGAATGAGGGCGGCACGAATTTCTGTAGCAGTTGCAGCTTTAAAAAACTTTTGGACATCTTCTTTATTTTGAAATTTGAGTTGACCGGATTGTAAAATCGCTTCATTTCCAGGTGTTGAACCCAAGAAATCTTGGGGAGATGTTGAATCAACGTTTGCCGTCTCTCCCAAAGAGACACAATTCTTTCCAACAGGACAATTTGGATCTGTTCCGGCAAAGACTTCTGTTTTGTCATCAGTCGCGTCAGAATCTGAGTCTCTCAGATACGGACTTGTTTTATACACGTACAACTCATCATAATCTGAGAGTCCGTCTATGTCTGTATCTTTCTTTTTTTGTTCTTCAATTTCTTTTGAATCTTTTGCGTTTGGGTTCACTACATCCTCACCCGTGTAATACTTTGCGAATTGTTGTTGAATAGGGCGGTAAAGATGAGAACCAAATGATCGAAACCCAAAAATAATTCCCCCAAACCCCAAAAAAACTAAAAGAGCAAAAGCAATTTTTTGCTCCGCTTGTAATGCCGACGGTGGACGATTTTGAATTCTCCGTGTGGCCATAAGTTGTGAGGATATTATAGCAGGAGACGCGTGTCGCTGGTAGCGAGTCGTTGGGGACAAACACGCGTTCGTAGGGGAGGGTCGCGACCCTCCCCTACGACACAAAAACAAAACAGGAAATTCATTCCTGTTTTATGTGTTCATCATTTGTTCCAACTTCGTCCATTGTTCAATGGTGAGATTCTCTGCACGCACTCGGGGATCAAGCTCAAGCGCAATGAAATACGATTTCACATCATCACTCGTAGCTTCAGGCTTTCGTACGCGTAAATAAGGCAAAAGATTATGATGTAACTGCTTCCTACGCGACACAAACCCCATTTTTGCAAGCGCAATAATGCGCTCGGCAGATGGATCAGAATTCTGTTTCAAGTCGAACTGCACAACAGCAGAATCCACCTTTGGAATAGGCCGAAACGAACCCGCCTTCACATTTACCACCCTTGAACAATCCGCATAAAGTCGGCAGACAACCGACAACAGACTCATCTGCGGAGGTTTCGCCACGATCCGATCCGCCACCTCACGCTGAACCATAAGAATCATCCGGGTTGGTCTAGGTGATTGCGTTAGAAATTTCTCAATAATAGGTGAAGTGATGTTGTATGGGATATTCGCGATCAGTTTGAAATTGCGATCCTCGACGGGCAGTTTCTCGAGACGAAGAATATCTCCTTCAATAAGCTCAATCTTGTCACCAAAGTGCTTTACGAGCGGTTCGATCAAGTCATGATCAAGCTCGACGGCAACGACGCGTGCTTTCGAGCCAACAAGTGCCTGCGTGAGAAGTCCTGTTCCGGGACCAATTTCGAGGACACTCTCCCCTTTCTTCAAATCTGCGGCAAACAAAATCTTATCGACCACAGATTGGTCGATCAAAAAATTCTGTCCGTAGGATTTTTTTGCGCGTGGCAATCCCATATCGCATTCGTAGGGGCGGGTCATGACCCGCCCCTACATTTATATTCGTTTACGAAACCATTCGACGGTCTTCGCGAGTCCGTCATCAAACTTGGTCTTAGGTTCCCAGTCGAGAGCAGTGCGCGCCTTGCGCGCGTCGAGAACACTTCGCATCACTTCGCCCTTCGCGGGTTTGCCGTGTTGTTCTGGTAATTTGTACCCAATCAATTTCGCGAGTTTCTTGAATACCGTATTAATATCTGTTTCTCGACCTGTGCCGATATTAAACTCACCAACCACATTCTTTTGCGCCGCGAGCAAGTTCGCGCGAACAATATCACCCACATAAACGAAATCACGTGTTTGTTTTCCCGTTCCGTTGATCACAACCGATTTGCCTGCAAGCATTGCTGTTGCGAACATCGAGATCACACCCGCTTCGCCTTTTGCGTTTTGTCGTGGACCAAAGACATTTGCATAACGAAGGGCGACGTAAGGCACGCCGTGAAGTTGGTGCATGAACGCAAGATACATTTCGGACGCACGCTTAGAGATTCCATAAGGCGAAATCGGCTGTGCGGGAATCGTTTCAGCATACGGCATTTTTGCTGTTTCTGGATACATCACTCCCCCGCTCGAGGAAAACACAATCTTCTTCACGCCGATTTCTTTCGCCACACTCAAAATGGCGAGAAGGCCCATGATGTTTGTCTTTGCATCCTCAACCGGATTCTCTACAGACTTGCGGACGTTAATCTGCGCCGCCAAATGAAAAATCACATCCGGCTTCACTTTTTTGAGATAGTCAACAAACGCGGGCGCGTTCACAGAAAGTTTCGTGAAACTCGCATTCGGATTCACGTTCGACTTCTGTCCGCTCGACAAATCATCGACAACATAAACTTTGATGCGCCGTGAAACGAGCGCATCCACAATGTGCGAGCCGATAAAGCCGGCGCCACCGGTGACGAGAGCGGATTTGAATTTCATATACTGTGTCATTCCGACCGAGGAGTCATCGACGAGTGGAGGAATCTTGCGCTTTTTAAACGTGGGATCCCTCGGCTGCGCTTCGCTCCGCTCGGGATGACAGAAAATTATTCTTTATTTTCCTTTGCGAATCTGTCTGACTTCCCAAGCTCTCTTCGAAGATACGCTTCCATAAACGGCTCAAGTGCGCCTTCGAGGACTCCTTCTGCATCCGTCGTCTCGTAATCGGTTCGGTGATCCTTCACGAGTTTATACGGATGAAGCACGTAACTGCGAATTTGATTTCCCCATTCGGCGGATTGATAATCGCCACGTAATTCCAGCTTTTGTTTTTTTTGTTCTTCGAGTTTGAGTTGATACAATTTTGCGCGCAGAATCTTCATGGCGGTTTCTTTGTTTTGCAATTGCGAACGTTCGTTTTGACACGCAACCGCAATTTTGGTCGGAAGATGGACGATGCGCACCGCCGAATACGTTGTGTTCACGCTTTGCCCTCCTTTTCCTCCCGAGAGATACGTGTCGATACGCAAATCTTTTGGATCGATTTCGAGATCTTCGATCTCATCGAGTTCTGGAATCACCTCGACAAGCGCGAATGTTGTGTGACGCATCTTCTCTGCGTCGAAAGGAGAGATGCGGACGAGACGATGAACACCCGCTTCGGACTTGAGATATCCGTACGCATATCGACCCGTCACGCGAACCATCACACTTTTGATACCGACATCCTCGGCTCGAGACTCGTCGAGAATCGTCATCTCGAATCCTTTTTGTTCCGCAAAACGCGCATACATACGAAGAAGCATTTGCGTCCAATCTTGTGCCTCTGTTCCTCCGCTTCCTGCGTGGATCGCAAGAATCGCGGTTGTGTCGTCATGCTCGCCCGAGAAGAGGGTAGTGAATTCCATTTTTGAGAAGCGCGCTTCGAGCGCTTCGAGCTTAGAAGCAATCTCATCATGCATCGAAGTGTCATTATTCTCATCACCAAACTTTGCGAGTTCGAGAAGCTCATCGACCTCAGCAATGAACAATTCCCAAATTGAAAGTTCACTTCGAAGATCCGCGGCGTGTTTGCTCACAGTCTTTGCGTTTTGTGTGTCATTCCAAAAATCCGGAGCGGCCATTTGCGCTTCAAGCGCGGCCACCGTTGTTTTTACGGTATCAAGGTCAAAGTAACCCCCACGTTCGAAGAGCTCGATCGCGGAGGGCTTGGATTAATTTCAGCAACTCTTTCATAGTGCGGTTATCATAGCAAAATACAATGGAAAAACAAAAGACAGGGCTTAACCCCTGTCTTTCTGTCTTTTAGTACATTCCACCCATTCCGCCGCCTTGCGGTGCAGCCGGTTCATCCTTCTTTGGAATTTCGGTTACGGCCGCCTCGGTCGTAATAATCATGATCGCAATCGAAGTTGCGTTTTGAAGTGCAGATCGAGTGACTTTTGCGGGATCAATCACGCCTGCCGCGACGAGATCCTCGTAAACATCTGTTGCGGCGTTATAGCCGAAGGATCCGGTTTGCGCTTTTACTTTCTCTGCGACAACCGATCCATCCGCACCCGCGTTTGTGGCGATCATGCGAAGCGGTTCCTCGAGCGCTCTTCGAAGGATATCGAGTCCAATGCGCTCGTCACCGATTGCATTCACTTCGTCGAGACACTTAATCGATCGAACAAGCGCGACTCCACCTCCTGGCACAATTCCCTCTTCGATTGCCGCCTTTGTCGCGGCCACTGCATCTGTAATGCGATCTTTCTTTTCTTTCATTTCTGTCTCGGTCGCTGCACCAACCTTGATGATTGCAACGCCGCCCGAAAGTTTTGCGATACGTTCTTGAAACTTCTCTTTCTCGAAGTCTGCTGTTGCTTGACCGAGTTGTGTACGAATTTCTGCAACACGTTGTGCGATCGCTTCCTTATCGCCACGACCGTCTACGATCGTCGTCAAATCTTTATTCGAAACAAACTTGCGAGATTGTCCGAGATCGGTGAGCTCCATTGTTTCAAGTTTCAATCCAACTTCTTCGGAAATCAATTTTCCACCCGTAAGAATCGCAATGTCTTGCAACATCGCTTTGCGACGATCTCCGTAGCCCGGAGCTTTCACCGCGAGCGTACTGAAAATTCCACGAAGTTTGTTTACGACGAGTGTCGTAAGTGCTTCTCCGTCAACGTCTTCCGCAATAATCACAAGTTCTTTCTTTCCGGTCGCCGCGACTTTTTCGAGGATCGGCAAAATCTCTTGCACGGACGAAATCTTTTTGTCCGTAATCAAAATAAACGCATCCTGATACTCCGCTTCCATGCGTTCCTGAGATGTAATCATGTACGGCGCAATGTATCCGCGATCGAATTGCATTCCCGCCACGAAGTCGACTTCGACGCCGAACGATTGCCCTTCTTCGACGGTAATCACACCATTCTCCCCAACTTGCGTCATCGCTTTTGCAATCATCGATCCAATCTCCGCGTCATTCGCCGAGATACTCGCAACCTTCTCGATCTCGCCGCCTTTAATTGGCGTCGCGATCTTCTTTATTTCCGCCACAATCGCCTCAACACCTTTTTCCATTCCGCGGCGAAGGTGTTGTGGATTTGTTCCAGCTGTAACGTTGCGAAGTCCTTCGCGCACGAGCGATTGCGCGAGAACCGTCGCCGTTGTTGTTCCGTCACCAGCAACATCGTTCGTCTTGCTCGCAACTTCTTTTACGAGTTCCGCGCCGAGATTCTCGAGTCTGTTCTCAAGCTCAATCTCTTTTGCAACCGTCACACCATCTTTCGTCACAATCGGCGCGCCATATCCGCGTTCGATAATCACATTGCGTCCTTTTGGACCGAGTGTAACTTTCACCGCGTCCGCGAGTTTGTCGACACCGCGTTTGAGAGCCGCACGTGCGTCTTCGTTATAAGAAATATTTTTTGCCATATTATTCAACAATAGCCATGACATCACTTAAAGTGATGACCAGAAATTCTTCACCCTCCACCTTAATCTCATCCGGCGCGTACTTCTTAAACAAAACGATCTGCCCAACCGCAACCGGCATACTCGATCGGTTTCCGTTCTCGAGTTCACGTCCTGGACCAACAGCAATCACCTCTCCACGTTCTGGGCGTTCCTTATCTGCCGTGTCTGGAATAATAATTCCTGAAGCTGTTGTTTGTACCGCTTTAACCGCTTTGACGATCAAATGATCGTTGATTGGTGTGAGTTTCATAGAAAGGATAATTAAGAACCGAGGAATCTTAGCACTCTATTCACGTAAGTGCTAGCGGGGATATTTTATCGAAGAAAATAAAGGTGTCAAGAATCAAAAAACCCACGCAGAATGCGCGGGTTTAGGACTGTTTGGTTTCAAGGTGCAATGCGGTTACAAGCTGATCGAACTTCTCTTTGTTCATCTTTTTTGGAAGCTTTACGCGTGCTTTGTTGAACCAACATACCATTCGTGAACGCATTCGATTACTTTTCACCAAATCCTTAAACCATCCAACTTCGAAGGAAAGATTACCGTTATCCGGATCTCCATCTTCTCCGACCCCGAGGAAGTCAAGAACGCTTACAAGAAAATCGCTCATGCGATCGTCGTCTGGCCTTTTTGCACGCGGGCGTTTGGCCATGGCAAGAAATGCGGAGACTTCGAAACGGTATTGTTCATGCTTATTCGTGCCACTCTCAACAAATTTCATCCATACGGAGACATCACCGAGTTCAAAATGCCAAAGTGCAGACTCTGCAGTTTCGCGTAAACTTTGTGGCTGAGTAATATAGTAAGGCCACGTTTTGTGTTCGTGAAGTTCCTCGATCAATTCAATGAGTATCTGTTCAAACCAAGAAAGATCTTCGTTTGAGAAATCAAGGATTCGATGTGACCCTCGCATATACTCGATCAGAGCAAGCATACTAAACGGATCCGCACCGCCACGATCAGAAGTGATACTCAATTTTCCTTTTGCACGTTCTTCTCTCAAAAGATCAATGGTTGCCGCCGCAGACAACTGACGAATCGGCTTCTTACGCTCTTTGCGAATCATTTCGGACTTCGCATTAAGAGCCATGGATGATCGATCATGATTCCATGTGTACAGATCGCATTTGATCCAAATCTTGAAGGCTTCAAGCGTTTGCTCGGACGGAAGCGCAAGAGAGTCAAGAGACATGAGGAACTCCTTGTATCACGTGAGAAGCGTGATGAAGTAAACTATCAGATAATTGGAAAAAGTCAACTATTAAATCAAAAAAACGTCCTTTTGGGACGGATTGAGTCATTTATTTCTCTTATTCTGGAAACTACCATTGATATTCCGTCTAAAGCGTTTATTTCAATGCTTGTTGTTTAGGAACGCGAAGACAGGAATATTGAAGTAGCTTGTCGCTCATATTGTTCAATCGCCAACGCGAATGCGGAACGAGCAAAACCGGATCGCCTTTTGCGAGACAGATTGGATCGAGCGATGAATCGCTCAAAACTAGCTCCCCTTCCCCGTCCGTTACGTACAATGAGACGAAATCATTCTCACATTCGATGGAGCGACTTTGTTGCGGCTCGATCGAAACGCGCGAAGCGACGAATTCGTTTGACTGATGAAGCACAACCTCGCTATCGATCGAAAGCGTTACGTTCGGAAACATGAGTTGACTCAACGCGTTCTCAACGAACCTTTTTGTAAACTCTGCCGGAATCGCTTTGCCTTTGTTTTGATCAAACAATCGTTGCACCATGTCCGTTGACACGTTTGCGTATTCCTCGAGAATGCATCCGATCGCTGTATGAACAATGCCGGTTCGATCAATTTTTACAACATCGCCAAGTTGCGGATATTTTTTAAATGCATCGTAATCCTGCGATGCACTCCCCGCAAACCATTCCGCGAATTTCTGTTCATCAAAGACCTGATTCCATTCATCCGCTGTGCAAATAAAGACGTATCCGCCCGAAAGAACCGAAAGAACATAAAACAATTCAACCTTAAACTCAAGATGATTTTGAAAACTAAACCCTTCGCCTTCGTTAAGCAAAAAGATTGAATAGCCAAGTGGTGTACAGCATTTCACTCCGTAGGATTTGTACTTGCGGAGCAACCCCATGTCTTTTTGAATGCGAGCAATCTCGATCGCGATCGCAGGATCGTTTGGAAACGCGTCGATCAACTGACAAACAAGAGACTTGAATTGTGCTTCAAGTTCTTCGAGTTGTGCAATCGGCATATCATCTCGCATGAGAACTGATACACGTTTCAATTCTGCGATGAGCAAAGCTGAGTCCATAATCACCTAATTTTATCGAATGTATTTCGACCCGAAAATACTACTGTTTTAAATGAAATGGGTCAACCGTTGCGAATCGTAACGAGAGAGCAAACACCATCACCACAAGCGCAATCCCTGGCCACATCGAGAATGCGTAATGATCAAATGCAGCGAGAATAAGGAGTTCAAGCGCGAGGGTGATTGCAAAAATTCCGCCCGTTGTTTTTCGCTTCTCCCAAACCGATCGTCCTAACTCATACAAAAAATATCCAAACGCGATGATGCCGATGATGCCGAGTTCGGCGAGCAGCAAAAGAAATGCATTATGAATCGGCTGATAGCTCCAAGATGGTTGGCCTTGCGAAATGTGCTCGAGGGCGAAAACGTAAGCGCCAGGACCGACACCGACGATGGGACTAATCTTAAAAACATCGCCGAACGTTTGATATTGCGATGCGCGTTCTTCGATGGAAACTGCTTCGACGTGAAGCGCGGGATTAAATCTCGCGAGTATGTGCGAGTGCAGCATGCTGATTGCAAGCAGAATCGTGATAAGCCCGATCGACAAAAGCGGGATTGCACGGTGAGGTGTGAGACGTTTGTGCCAGAACGCTTGTCCAAGACAAACCACGAGTCCGATCGTAAGCGCAAGCCAGGCGCCGCGCGAGAACGTCAGGATCAGCGTCGAGGTAAACAACGCGATCATCAAAACCTGTACCCACCCCTGCCAACTCTTCAAACTTTTCAGACCTATTCGACCTTTCCAACCTTTCAGAACGATTGCGAGCGCGAGGTACCCGCCGAAAATGTTTGGATGCGGAAATGAGCCATACGCTCGAAGAGATCGAAATGTATCTGTCGCAACCACGGCAACTCCCCCCGTTTCGACATGTTTCTGAGCGAGGCCGAGAATGGTGAGCGCGGGACTGAAACCGGTGAGGTATTGAATCCAACCGAGAATACAGGGCAAAACAAGTCCAGCGAGAAATGTGTGGATGACGTGCGGAATGTTTGTGCGGTCGTCGAGAATCAAGAGGAAAAGCATTCCCCCGGCAACGAGGTGACTGAGCCAACCAAGGCTGATCGAGAAAACTCGAGAATATGTAAGGGAAAGAAAACAAGCCGCAAAGAAAATAAAGAGGGCTCGTACAACATTTTTAAACGCGAGATTCGCAAGAGGTCTGCCTCGAAGAAAAAAAGCAGTGGCAATAAAAATCTCGACGACATAGACGCCAAGGTTGCCGTAAACCGTCGGTCCCTCGGGCAAAGAAAACATTCGATACAATAAAATCGCTTGCCACGGAAGCAAGAAGAGGGCGGCCGTTAAAAATCCGTTCGCGATTTTTTGTCGGTTCATATCAGGCAATCATTTTTTGAATCAATTCTTGATACGTCTTTTCAAACTCCGCACGACGATCCGTCACATGAAATTTTAACAACTGATCATTTATCACAACACGCGAGTCTTTATTTTCCAACTGGCGAATGGCAAGCGGAAACCGTTTGCGTTGGATGGAGCGGTAGAGGGGCTCGAGGGGAGGCAATGTCGGAACGGGCGCCTTGCCTGCCGGCAGGCAGGAAGAGGATTGGTGAAGTGGGTGTACGTATCTTGAAGAAACATTTGGAAGCGCGTGGTTAGCCCAAGGATTCGCATGTGTGAGCACACGAAATTCCTCGCCACGGTCATACAATGGAACAAGTGATTTCAGCCAGAACGTAAATTCGTGATCCCCTTCTGGAAAGCGAAGATGCTCGAGGGCAAGCGCATCATGCGACACAAAAAAACTAAAACAGAATGGATCTTGTTTTGATGCACCTGGTCTAACGCCAAACAAAATAAACGGCAGGACCATCCAAAAACGCGTGGACCAAATGCTTCCGGGTTTTGTAATGACAAATAAATCAATATCACTTTGTTCATTTGTGTTCCACCACGCAATCGAATTTACCGCTCCGACCGCATAGACACTCGAAAACAATCGAAAATACTTCATGGCACGGCGCAATTTGTAAAATTTCTTTACCGCATTCATGTAATTTTTCGATCTGGTTTCTCTGAGGCCCTCAAAACTCATCAGAGGCTTTGCAGCTCCACCAATCACATAAAATCCACCCTGTTCAATCATCCTCGACCTCACCCACTCACTCGAGTTGATGACCCGATACACTTCGGACAAATCATACGCACGCGCGGGATCAATCAACCACTTCCAAATCTCAAACCCTGTTACGGGACGCGCAGAAATAGAAAACCAACAAAGAGTACGGATAATGGATTGTTCGAGATCGGTGGAGGGCATAGGGGAAGGGCGGAAAAGGCGGAGAGAGCGATAAAGACAGGGCACAATGGAACTATGGTAACACAAAAGCAGGATTTAAATCCTGCTTTGTTTGTTTATTTCTTTCGCCTTTGCCGCCCTTTCCGCCTTTTATTTCCCCTTTCCACTCTTCCCATCCAACCCCTTAAACACCCACCATTGCTGTGCAATCGAGAACACGGTCACGACGACCCAGTACAGAGTGAGTCCACCCGGAAGCTTCATTCCAATGACAATGGTCATGATTGGCATCATGTACATCATGGACTTGTTCATGCTTGCGAGCATGGATTCGTCTTTTGCTCCTTCAGTTTTTGCCACCTGTTTTGGCGGTTGGCGCTGCATAAGCATGCGCGTTTGGAAAAACTGGAGGACACCGGCAAGGACCGCGAGCCACAGATTGTTTTTTTCAAGATCAATGAGTCCAAGAAAAATCGTGTTGATGTGTCCTGGATTTTGAATCCATGTATAAAGTTGATTGAGAGCCGTTGCGTCAAATCCATGAAACAAGACTTGATACAATGCAATCAAGACAGGAAGTTGAACGATGATTGGGAGACAAGATGCAAGTGGATTCACTTTTTCATCTTGATACAACTGCATCATGGCTTTTGAGAGTGCTTCTTTGTTGTCACCATGTTCTTTTTTGAGCACGTCGAGCTTTGGCTGCAACTCTTGCATGGCCTTTTGCGATTTCAAACTGGAACTCATGAGCGGCCAAAGCGCGAACTTAATGAGAATGGTAAGCGCAATGATAGCAAACCCAACATCAGCTCCTGGAATCACGTTGTACAAAAATACAAGAAGATTGAAGATTGGCTGCAAAAGGAACGTGTAGAAGATGTTCATACATTATTCTTGTGTTACCTCTGGGGCTTTTTCAACTTCTGGTGTTTCTGATTTCTCTTCAGCTTTTTCCTCTGCTTGGACAGGTACAAGATCAGCCCCTACCGCTGCGTCTACGACCGGTTCTGCGGATTCCACGACTTCATCTTTATCTTTTTCCACGATGTTAATTTTCCATCCGGTTAATTTTGCGGCAAGACGCACGTTCTGTCCGCCTTTTCCGATTGCAAGTGAGAGTTGATCGGTCGCAACGCTTACGGATGCAACTTTGGCTTCTTCATTTACATCCACGTGGAAAATTTTTGCGGGTGACAACGCGTTTGTAATAAACGCAACAGGATCTTTGTTCCATTCAATAATATCCACTTTTTCTCCACCGAGTTCTGCAATGATGGTCTGAATACGGCTTCCGCGTTGACCAATACATGCTCCGATTGGATCAATCGAATTGTCATCGGTTCCAACGGCAACCTTCGAGCGTGAACCTGCTTCACGTGCAATGGATTTAATTTCAACCGTCTTTTCCTCGATCTCCGGAATTTCCACTTCAAACAATTTCTTGACCATTTCATCTGCGGTGCGAGACAACAAAATTTCTGGGCCTTTGGTCGTAAGTCCAACTTGGCGAACATAAACCTTGATTCTGTCACCTGTGTTGTAACGCTCGTTTGGATTTTGATCTTCTGGGCGCATGATTCCGGTTGTACGACCAAGATCAACAAGGACAACACGACCTTCACGACGCTGAACGGTTCCTTGCATCATTTCGCCTTCATGTTCTTTGAACTCACTAAACACAACTTCACGCTCTGCCTCTCGAAGTTTCTGCGTAATAACTTGTTTGGCGGTCATTGCGGCCATGCGTCCAAATTCTCCCGCTTCTGGAAGCGGTGTGCGGAGAACATCTCCCACTTTTGCGCCGAACTTCAAAACACGCGCATCAGAAATCATGATGTCTGTTTTTGGATTAAAGTTTGGACCGTCGTCATCTTCCAAAACAAATGCCGCAGGTTCATCACGACGATCATCTCGACGCTTGCGACCATCTGCGAATTGCGCAGCCATCGCTTCCGCTTTCACGCGACGTTCTTCTTCAATCTTTGCAAGAACTTCTGGGTCCACATCTTCTACAACGGTTTTCACATCAAAAACACGCGTTCCACCGGTTTCTGTATCAAACTCAACATCAATGTTTTGGTTTTTATCTCCAAAATCTTTTCGGTACGCAGCACCGAGCGCTGCTTGAATGGCGTCAATCACGGATTCATACGCAAGACCTTTTTCTTCACAAATCTGTCGAATGGCTTGTTCAATAGGAGAGGACATAGAAATATGTGTAGATACAGATTACAGATCAATACAGATGAAGATGATGCAAAACAGATAGTGCAAAAAAGATCTGTCGTCCACTATCCCTATCTGTATTGATCTGTAATCTGTATCTACAGCGTTACTACTTAACAAAGAAACCCGTCATTCAGACAGGTTTCAGATATAAAAATGATACTGGACTTCGCCTTACATGTCAATAGCTTCGATGTGGACAATGTTTGGAGGTGACACATCAAACTCAATCGCGATAACATCCACACGCCACGGAACATTGTTTTGATGATGATCCAAAAGATACTGATCCGCACATGCCGCAAGATGTCGACGTTTGGTTGCGGTTACGGCGTCTTCGGGAAATCCGTACTGATCGTCGTTTCTTGATTTCACCTCAACAAAAACCCATTCATCATTTTGTTTACAGACAAGATCAATCTCGCCGTAAACACATCGCCATTGGCGATCAATCACGACATACCCCTTCCCTTCCAAATAGTTCGCCGCAAGATCCTCACCCGCATTCCCGAATTGTCTGCGAGGATCCATCATATTATTTCTTACGTCCTGGAATATATTTGGATTTTGCGTGCTCTCTTATATTTTTTTCGCGCAAAGCAGGAACTTCTTTCATGGCGAATTTCACAAGGAACGCTCCCCATGCCACAAATCCAATCACCCAAAGCGGATACAAAAATCGAGCACCAAATAATTGAATTCCCTCATAGCTAAAGAAGAAAAGCACGACGCCAATAAAACCCATGGTGAGACTGCATGTAATCACGCGTTTACCAATCAACTTCAGATAACGGTCTGCAGAAGTGTGCATAAGCACAATCCGACACACAATTCCCACCAAAATAAGGAGGAGAAAAAAACCTAATAACACTTTTCCAGACACGCCGCCCACATTTGCCGCTTGCATCGAAAACCAAAAGAGAGGATTGAACATGTTCATAGTACGCTCAAGAATAGTCGATTGTGATGGGATGCGTCAAGGCACGTCGTTCGCGAACGACGTGCCAAGCGATTATGTATTTGTCAGAACCTTTGCGGTGCCCCCCAAAATATCAGACATGACATTTGTGGCAATGAAAATGCCGACGAAGACGACCAAAATTCCGATGATTTTATAAAACGTGCGAGAACCACCCGAACCAATATACTTTTCCGCAAACTCATTTTGACCAAACCACTCAAACATTTTTTCAGATTTGGAAACGATAAAGTAACCAATAACCATAACAATAAAACCAAGAAAAATACGCAAAAATGGATTCATATAACGAAAGTGTAACACATCCATTGCAAAAAAAAGAGGATCTGACTATACTGACGCACACATGATCTGGATGCTTAGCTCAGCTGGTTAGAGCATCTCGTTTACACCGAGAGGGTCGAGGGTTCGAATCCCCCAGCATCCACCAACAAAAATACTGCAGTTCGACTGCAGTATTTTTGTTGGTGACAAAAGAAAAACCGCCCGAGAGTCTCGAAGGCGGCAGAGTCGTAGGTGAGCGGAAGTCATTGGGTGAGAGCGAAGGGTTCGCATGAGTTGATCGTGACGAATCACGGTCATCTGTTCATCCACTCCCTAACGATGAGTGAACAGCAATCTCATATGATGCCCGATTCGCTTGGTTGGCGGGTCATGCAGACGCACGTGTCGCGAGCATGATGTTGCTTTGTGAGGAAATGTGTGAGGAATTGATGGAACTCATAGGGATGCTGTCCGCTCGTCATTGATTAGAACATAAAACCAACCCCTTGTCCAGAGGGAGGCACAATCAGGCGGTCTTACTCAACTCGGCAGAGTGTTTTTAGGGCTTGTACATCATCCGCTGTCAAAACCGCATTCACACCGTTGTTTAAGCGATACATAATCGCTTTTGGATTTTCAAGATGGTCAAGCCGAAGCGCGTGACCCATTTCATGCATAAGCACACGGATAAGTTTCGCTTGGTCATCAAACTGATAGATATTGATGCGCGTACCCTCAATGGAACGCACATACTCCCCTTCCTCAAACTCCCCACCACGCGAAGCTCCGATGGTGTTATATTGATCCGCAACCAAATTCAAGGAACGCGCAAGGCGATTGATCACTTCTACAAGCGCATTTAATTCGTCGACGCGCGCATTAATTTTTCCTTGCAACGCATTCAGTTCATCTCGCATTTGATCCAACGCAGCCTTTTCTCTTGCGAGTCGATCGACGGTTTCTTGTGAAGCTCCACCGCGATTGTTCCAGTAAGTCACCTCTTTGTTGTAAGTCGAGAGCTTTGCATCATAGGCATCTGATTGTGTTTGATAACTCGCTTTGAGCGCATTGATCGTCTTTTTAAGCGCTTCATATTTTACCTTCAGCGCATCATACGAGGCTTGATCATCACGGATCGAAAATCCCAACTTCTGCAATTTCTGCGTTGCTGCTTGCCGGTCATCATAAATCAAATTGATCTTGAGTGCGCCGTCAGGATCATAAACAAACAACTCTTTGTCGATTGGCTTCTCCCAAACAGATTCCGCTTTTTGAAGATCTTTCAGAAATGTTTCTTTCGAAATCCCAAATCGCGTATCAAACTCGCCGATCGAATACGCGATCGGTTGTGCACATGGGTTCAAACGCGCGGACAGAAGCGACCAGGTGCGCAAAAGCGGATCGCGAAAATAAAAGGCGATGCCGGCAAGAAAAAGAAGAAAAAAAATGTTCGCAATGAATCTGCGCATACACAGATCATAACATTTGAGAGACAAATAAAAAAACCTCACGGAAAAAACCAGTGAGGTAAGACTTATCGATGAATTGTCCGAAAGACAACGAAGTACCCTGTACTTCGTCCACGACCAGCCGTATCATCGGGAGCCATTGCTGCGAGTTCGAGATCTGAGTGCTGCGCAAGGAATTGCGAAAGTGCGTTGGCAAAATGTGCTTCGGTGCAACTGAAGTATTGGACACCATTCTGGTAATCCAGAATTGCACATCCCGTTGCCTTCCCAACATTTTCGGGATCACTCGCCTCATTGCACGCCATGAGAACAAGCGGGATTGCAACCAAGAACCATCGAAAAAACTTCATCTCCACCTCCTGCCACGTTGGCCAAGAAACCTATCAAGATCTGGGCAGATTGTCAATGGATCACGCAAAACAAAAACTCCGACGTGAGTCAGAGTTTTTGTGGTGCGGACGAGAGGACTTGAACCTCCAATCCCTTGCGAGAACCAGCACCTCAAGCTGGCGCGTATACCATTCCGCCACGTCCGCGCGTGGTCTTCCTACGCGTCGAGATAATAATCGATCTAGAAAAAAAGATCAAGTCTCAAACGTGCGTTCCTTTCCTGTGATAATCTTCATTCCCATCGATTCGACAGAAATATCAAATCGGGTGCCTTCCATGAGTTCGCCGTCCGCAAAAACTTGGATCGGTTTTTCGGCGCGGATCGTCATGGATTGTAGGGGCAAAATACTTTCTTCTTTTGTGGATCTGCGAAGAAGTCCGCGCTTCACATCGGCGCGAATCACAGCTTGCAACATGCCGTCACACGGATTCGACTCGCCGGACAAATTTCTCACTTCGAGTTCTGCTGTGGATGTTGGAAATACGCGAAACTTTTCTTCGAACGTAATTTCCGCTCGGAACTCTGGAACAGAAACTTCGCTGATGAATTTTCGACCATTCACACTTCCGATATCGATCGTCTCAACGCGACGTGCCGAGAGAACATCGCACGCAGCAACACCCTCAGGAATTCCAAGAAGTTGGGCGAGTTTATTTTTCGGTCCAATCGGGATCATCCCAAATACAACCCCACTTTCAACCACTACATTCAAGACTTTTCGAATCGTGTCATCATTTCCAAGCACGACGACTGTTGTCACTCCCTTATCGATTTCGTCACGAATCATTTCTTCCGCATTGCGAAACAAAGCAAGACGAGAAATCTTGCCGGCAATCCCAAGGTCGGTCAAACGATTTTCAATAAGCGCTAATTCTTTTTCGAATCGTTTGTTGCCCTGTATAAAATCATCGTACAGGTAGCAATACACAAAAATTACTCTTTGCCGTTCATGGAAATACGTCCATTCACAACCGCGCCTTCCGCGATCGACAAACGACTTGTCACAATATCTCCGGTCACGTTCGAGCTTGCGTGTAGTTGAAGACCGTCTTCGACATGAATGTTTCCAACGATCACCCCTGCGATCACTGCATTCTTTGCAGAAACTTCCGCATGAATCACCGCAGACTCCCCAATATGAAGAGACGCAACAGTCGCAAGCGAACCATTCAGTTCCCCATCAATCGCAATATCACCGTTTGATTTAAAATCTCCTTCCACCTTTACCCCCTGAGCGATGATTGTTTCGCTTCCTGCTTGTGCATGTGCCATATGATGTTCTGATTTTTTAAACATATTCGTTTACATCTCCTCCACAGGTTCAATACCCATGAGTCTTAATCCATTTTTTAACACGCGGGCAACGGATTCCGCAAGGGCAAGACGCGCATGCATGACGTGAGGATCTGCTTTGAGAATGGGTGCATCCGCATAAAAAGACGCGAATGTTTGGGAAAGATCGAAGAGATACTGGGCGATGCGACTAAGTTCGAGGGTTTGTACACAATCGAAGACGACATCTGGATACTCTGCAATCAAGACCAAAAGATCATGTTCAAGCGAGGTCTTCAAGTGTTCATGAACGCGACCTGCTTCACGCTTTGGAGCTTTCTTCAGCAAACTTTCAATGCGAGCAAGGGTGTAGAGAATGTATGGCCCTGTGTAGCCCTCGAAAACCAATGATTCTTCAAGGTCAAACACAATCGGCTTTTCCATATCTTGTTTCAACATGGAAAATCGCATGGCGGCGTTTGTGATTGCCCGCGCGGTTTCATCCACCTGTTTTGGTTTCCAATCTTCATGTCGTTTCTTTGTTTCAATGGTCGCGCGCTCGATCATTTGATCGCGGAACTCTTCGAACCGGATGTCGTTTCCTTTTCGGGAAGACATGGCGCCGTCTTTCAGTGTAACGAAATCGTAAGACAAGTGCGTGAGTTCTTTTTCAAAGCCCATGAGCTTCAATGTTGCAAACAACTGTTGCATAGCGTGTGACTGACGTGCGTCGACCACGTAAATCGATCGAAGGGCGTGATAGTCTTCTTCTTTTTTGAGGGCGAGTCCAATATCCTTCGCATTATAAAGAAGTGTTCCATCAGATTTCACGAATAAGTTCACACCAAGGTTCTGATCGCGAAGGTCAACAATCCATGCGCCTTCTGATTGCGTCACAATTCCCTTCTTGATGAGTTTCTCGATTTCTTTTTTTGTTTTCTTGATGAGTTCACTTTCGAAATACCATTCTTCGATCCCAATGTTGAGTTCTTTGTAAACTTTTTTCAAATAATCAATGGACCATGTGCGTGTCTTTTTCCAAACCGCAACCTCCTCCCCTTTTTGATCTTCAAGATGCCTGAATACTTCCGCAATCTGTTCCTTCGCATTCGGATGATTCTCAACATGTCGCGTTGCTTCAGTGTAGACGTCGCGCAAAAAGGTGATGCGCTTTTCTTTTGGAACTTCCTCATCCGCGTGAAGCGTCATGATCGCCCAGACCGACTTTGCGACATGCGCTCCAAGATCATTGATGTATGCCGTTGGAATCACGTCATATCCATTTGCGCGAAAGATATTCACCGTCATTTGTCCGACGAACAAGTTTCGCAAATGTCCGATATGCACATCTTTATGTGTATTCAGGTTTGCGTATTCGATCATGACGCGCTTTCCGTTTCCTGTATCGGATGTTCCGTACGTATCGCCGAGCGTCACAACTTCTTTCAACACATCTTTTCCAAGCGCCTCATTTCCAAACGTAAAATTGACGTACGGCCCCGCAGCACGGATTGCCGTCACATATCCACGCGGACCGGTCTTTGCGGCAATTTCTTGCGCAAGCTCAGCGGGGTTTTTTTTCAATTTCTTTGCAAGCGAAAAACACGCAAACGCAACATCTCCCATTTTTGCATCCGGTGGCGCAGAAAGATCGGAAAGATGCGGAACAAACCCGCCCCCAATAGCGCGTTTCAAATCCTGCAAAATTTGTTGCTTGGCTTTCTGCAATGTGTGCATACTAAGTAGAAAGTTTTTTGAGTTTCTCTTGTGCTTCGCGTTGTTTCTCTTCCATTTGCGCAATAATTTTTTCTGGAGCCTTCGAGCGAAATTCCTCGTTTGAAAGTTTTTGTGCGACGGATTCGAGATAGCTCGTGAGCTCAGCAATTTCTTTCTCAACACGCACCTTTTCTTTTTCCGCATCCACAACTGTTTCCATTTTTACAAACACGGTTACATCTTTCAGGACAACCGACATATCGGATGCAGCCGCCTCGTATTTCTCGACAAGAACAAAGTCCGCATTCACACGAGCAAGCGCGGCAATCACCTCACGATTCAATTCGATAAATTCACGAGATGCTTCGTTTACGACAAATACAACATCCATGAGTTTCTTTGGCTCGATCTTGTATTGAGAACGAACATTACGAATGGCGATGATGAGTTCTTGCAACGCAACGAGCTGCTTTTCGGACGCTTCGTCGAAGAATCCATTTACCTTTGGCCATTTTTCAACCATGACAAACGAACCGGTACCAAATTCTTTCCAGATCGCCTCTGAAACAAACGGCATGAATGGGTGACACAAAATCAAACTTTGTTTCAACACATACAACAAAATTTCATTCGTCGAGGTTTTCAGCGCTTCATCTTTCTGTTGAATCTTTGCGATTTCAAGATACCAGTCGGCAAAGTCATTCCAAATAAATTCTCGAAGTGTCTCGATCGCAAGCGAGAAGTCGAATTGTTCGATGAGCTTCCCTGTTTGGTTTGTGACAGTTTCGAGACGGCCGAGGATCCAGTGATCTGCAACGGTTGTTGGCGCAACCGAGTTCGAGGAAGTTGTATCACCAACGGACATCAAAATAAAACGCGAGATGTTCCACATTTTGTTTACAAAATTGCGTGAGCTCTCGATCTTCTCGACAGAAAAACGCGAATCATTTCCAGGCGTGTTGCCTGAGAGAACACAAAGTCGGAGCGCGTCGCAACCATACTTCTCAATAATATCGAGCGGATCAATTCCGTTTGCATCTGACTTCGAAAACTTTTTTCCAGATTCGTTGCGGAGCATCCCGTGAATATATGCATCCTTAAACGGAATCTCGCCGAGCGCGTATGTACTCATGAGCACCATGCGCATGAGCCATAGATAGAGGATCTCATATCCCATTTGCATCCAGCTTGTTGGATGAAAGGCTTGAAGATCGACGGTCTTTTCTGGCCAGCCAAGCGTCGAAAACGTCCATGAACCTGAGGAAAACCAGGTATCGAGCGTGTCTGGATCCTGTTCCCATCCGTCGCCTTCTGGCGATCCGTTTCCAACGAATGTCTCTTCGCCACGATACCAAACCGGAATGCGATGTCCCCACCAGGTTTGGCGAGACAAACACCAGTCGCGCAGGTTTGCAACGCGAGCCAAATAAAGTTTGGTGAATCGTTCTGGAGTGATTGTGACCTTCTTCGAAGCATCACCATCGAGACCTGTCGTGAGTGCTTCGGCCATGAGGTCGTGCAAACTCTTTCCCTTCGATGGAATCACTTTTTGCACATCAAGCCACCACTGCGTCATGGGCAGTACTTCAATCACATCTTTATAGCGACTGTGAGTTCCAACATTCTGGACGATCTCTTCCGGCTCCTTCTCGAGCAGACCCTGCGTCGAGAGCCAACCGACGAACTTCGCGCGTGCTTCCTCGACCGTAAGCCCTGCATATGATCCTGCTTCTTTCGTCATCTTTCCGTCGATACCCACAACCTGAATCATGCCGATCGGATTACCGCTCACTTTTTGTTTTTCATACATTAAAAAATCCACTTGGCTGTGTGCGGGTGTAACACCAAGTGCGCCTGTTCCAAATGTTGGGTCTACTCCTTCATCTGCAATCACTTTAATCTCGAGTGGTTTTTCTGCGCCAACATCTACCACGAACGTTTGGCCGATGTATTTCTGATAACGCTCGTCGCCTGGATGAACCGCGACCGCCGTGTCACCAAGCTTTGTTTCTGGTCGAGTCGTCGCAATCGTGATTGGAAAATCTTTGCTGTACTTGAAGGTATACAAAACACTCGCGCGTTCGATGTATTCAATCTCATCATCTGAGCACGTCGACTGTCCTTTTGTGGACCAGTTCACCACGCGATATCCGCGATAGATGAGTCCGTCGTTATACAGGCGTCGAAAAAGTTCGTTCACGGCAATGTTACGTGAATCGTCGAATGTATACGCAAGGCGAGACCAGTCACAACTCGTTCCCATTTTTTTGATTTGTCCGAGAATCGTAGATCGAGAAGCCTCGGCAAACTCACGAATCTTTTCAACGAGTTTGTCGCGTCCTAATTCTTGGCGCGGATTTTTCATTCCACCTTCCATGAGCATCTTTTCGACTTTGGCTTGTGTTGGAAGCGCGGCGTGGTCCGTTCCCGGAACAAGCAAAACTTTTTTTCCATTTAAGCGCTGATAGCGCGCCATCGCATCCATAAGGGCGTTCTCGAGCGCATGTCCCAAATGCAAAACACCCGTCACGTTTGGTGGCGGCATCATGATGGAGTATGGCTCTCCGGCGAGATTATCGGGGTTAAAAAATCCGCTTTTCTCCCAGGCGGCGTAAATTTCATCTTCGTACAATTTCGATTCGTACGCTTTCGGCATTTCATTATTCGGCATAATCACGTTATAGGCGGGGCGCTCTCACCTCGCAACAAACGAAGTGTACGAAAAAATGCCTCAATTTGCAACCCGTGCGGGGTCTGGGGACCCCACCTATAACATTGACAAAATCGATTTTTGTGCGAAGATACGCATACGTTCCTTACAACCCACGGAGGTCCCGTGAACACTCGTTTTTTTGTGCTTCTTCTTTCTTTCCTCGCCATTGGATGCGAAGAAATCTCTCCCTTCATTTCGGATGCTCTTCGTGGCAAACGTCTTGATGTTGATGGTGATGGAATTCCCCGTCCAGACGATTGCGATGATCGCAATCTGAAGGTTGGAATCCGAATCTGGTATCAAGATGTGGATCAAGATGGATTTGGCGCAGGCGCAAAAATCATCGTCTGCGACATGCCAATTGGTGCAACCACAACACATACGGATTGCGACGACACACGTGCGAATGTGTATCCGAGCGCATCAGAACTTTGTGATCACCTCGACAACGACTGCAATACACAAACAGACGAGACGTTCACGGATCTTGACGCAAGCTGTGGTGTTGGTGCTTGTACAGGCGGAAAGAAAATCTGTGCGTCTGATCAGGTGAGCACAACCTGCTCTTCAACCACGAACGCGAGTTCGGAAAGCTGCAACTTGATCGACGACGACTGTAATGGGCAGACGGACGAAGGAACGCAAACTGCGTACTATCAAGATGCAGACAAAGACGGATTCGGAAATATCGCACTGAAACATCTGCGGTGTCTCCCCCTTCCGGGAGAAACCACAAACGCAACAGATTGCGATGACGCGCACGAATCGAGTTATCCAAACGCTCCCGAGTTCTGTGATGGACTCGACAACGATTGCAATGGGCAGACAGATGAATCGACAGCGGTTGATGCAAAAACGTTGTTTGCCGATGTTGATCAAGATACATATGGCAACGTCTTGGTGACAAAAAAATCGTGTGTCACAGAAAGCGGTTGGTCGCTCACGAGCGATGATTGCAAGGATCTTGAGAAAGCGATTCATCCGAACGCGCTTGAGATTTGTAACATGATCGATGACGACTGCGATGGACAAACGGACGAAGGGGTCATCAAGATCTATTTTGCAGATGCAGATAAAGATTCCTACGGAGATTTATCGAAAGACGTAACGGGTTGCACGATTCCGGAAGGGTTTGTGACAAACAGTGCGGACTGTAACGACAAGCAAAAATCGGTTCACCCAAACGCAATCGAACTTTGCGACAACAACATCGACGAAAACTGCGACGGTGTCACAGACAACGCAAAAGAAGCATCTCTGTGGTATCTCGATTCCGACAAAGACAGCTACGGCAAAAGTACTGTCTCAATGTACGCATGTGCAACTCCAACCGGATACGTTTCGGACAAAACGGATTGCAACGATGCAGACAAAACGATTTATCCGAACGCAATTGAGATCTGCAAAGACTCGATTGACAACGACTGCAATGGAATCACGGACACAGACACGAAAATCGTGACGTGGTACCTGGATTCCGACAAAGACACCTTTGGTGATGCAACAAAATCCAAAGAGGATTGCTTGCAGCCAGTTGGCTACGTCAAAAACTCTGCAGACTGTTCTGACGCGAATGCGTCCATTCATCCAGAAGCACTCGAAGTTTGCAACAATGGAACGGACGATAATTGCGATGGAAGTGTGAATCAATGTTTCCTAAACGGAGTCATCAAGATCGGAAGTGTAAATGTGATTCAGATCACAGGACCAGAAAGTCAAAACTTTGCGGCGGCTGTTTCTACATGCGATCTAAACGATGATGGTTCTCCAGATATCGTAATCGGCTCGCCTGCATGGAATGCCAATCAAGGAAAAGTATCCCTCTACCTCGCTCCATTTAAAAGTGGCATGAATCCGACCCAAGAAATTCTTGGTCCAACGAACGGTCTATTTGGAACGAGTCTTGCGTGTACAGGGTCAAAAAATGGCCCAATGCTCGCGGTAGGTTCCCCTGGACTTGCAGCAAATGGAAACAGCGCCGGAGCCCTTTACGTCTTTATGACATCCGTCCTGAAAAGCACATCCGTAAACGATGCGAATGCGGTATGGATCGGTACGGCACAAAACATGGAGGTTGGTGTTTCGTGTCTTGCTATTCCCGACCAAGACAAAGATTCACTCGACGATTTCTTTGTCGGAGCGGATGGATACAATGGAGGCGCGGGAGCGTTTGCCGGAGCAGGATTTATGGTGAGTTCCGCGACACTCGGAACAGTTCTCATACAAAACGCCCTTGCAAGTTTTATCAACAAAACAAAAGACGAACTCGCAGGAACATCTTTGGCTGTCGGATTTGTAAACCAGGACACAAAACTCGATTTTCTCCTCGGAGCCATTTCGAGCGATGTCGCGGCAACGGATGCGGGAGCAGTCTATACACACCTCGGACCCATGTCCGGATCGAACTTCACAACAGAAAACAAAGCGATCTATGGCATCTCACCGTTTGATACACTCGGGCAAAGTCTTGCGAGTTCATTCGATCTCACAGGTGATTTGCTCGATGACGTGCTCATTGGTTCTCCCGGAAACGGTAATGCGCAAAATCCAGGATCTGTGCAAATAGCACGATTTGCAAACGCAACATTTCTTGTAACAACTCTTGAATCCACATTCGGAGGAGATCGCTTGGGATATTCTGTCTCGAGTGGAAACGTGAATGCAGATCCGGTCGGCGATATTCTGGTTTCATCCCCAGGCGCCGATGATGCGGGATTCAATTTCGGAAGTGTCTTCCTTCAGTACGGCCCCATTCTCAAAGATGGGGATATTCGCAAAACAGCACATGCGCGTATTGACGGCGAGGTGGCAAGTGGCCAACTTGGTTGGCTCACAAAAATCGCTCCCGATCTGAATGGCGACAATATTCCCGATCTCATTCTTGTGACAAAATCCACCAAACCCTTGCGGAAACTCTACATCCTGCCAGGTCTCGGTCTCTAACTTCTGCCCCACAAAATGGGGCTTTTTTATTTTCTTCATCGAATGTTGCTATTGCTTGACGCATTTCAGATATCGGGTTAAAGTTCGTGATTCCCATGCTTGTCGGGAAAGGATCGTGGCAACCCTTTCCCATTTTTGAAACCTCGTACAAACAACATGGCCCTCGCACAACACACGCAAATTTTAGAAGCCTTTAAACGGAGCACGCGCCCGCTTATTTGCGTTCCGTCTGGAGCGAACGCGGATCATTATGCGTCCGCAATTGGACTTGCGCGTGTTCTCGAAAAACTCGAGAAGAAACCAACGATCGTAGCCGCAGATGGTGCCGCCCCAAAAAATATCCACTTCCTTTCTGGCCACGAAAAAATTCAGCCCCGTATGGAAAACTTGCGTCAGTTCGTCATTGAACTTGATGCGACCAAAACAAAAGTGGACGAGCTCACTTATGAACTCAAGGACGAAAAACTGTTTGTCTATCTCTCTCCCAAAAAAGGATTCTGGGATGCCTCGGACGTAAAAACATCTTCTTCCGGATACAAACACGACCTTATTATTTGCATTGGCTCCCCAGATTACGAATCCTGTGCGCACCTCTATCAAGAAAACACCGACTTCTTTTTCCGCACCCCGATCATCAACGTTGATCACACGCCAGAAAACGAACATTACGGCCAAATTAACATTGTCGATTTGACCGCGTCTGCTTGTGGGGAGGTGTGTCATGATCTGATTGAGGCCATTGAACCCGGTCTCATGGATGACGAAATTGCAACGGCATTTTTAACAGGCATGATTGCGAAAACAAAAAGTTTCAAAACAAAAAATGTCACTCCGAAAACATTACAAACCGCAAGCAAGCTCATTGCGCGCGGCGCAAAACGCGAACACATTATTCAACATCTGTACCGTACACGTTCTGTTTCAACGCTTCGTCTCTGGGGACGCGCCCTTGCACGCCTCAAAACCGATGAACATACCCACATGGTCTGGACGATGCTCTCCGCTCAAGACTTTATGCACGCAGGCGCAGAAGAACAGGATCTTCCTGATGTCATCGACGAGCTTCTCTCTTCTTCCCCAAACGCACGCGTCACCGTTCTCGTCTTTGAAACCGCACAACATGACATCAAAGCCATTGTTCGCACAGAACGTCCGTTAGATGCGATTACGCTTTGCGCCCCGTTCCACGCATCGGGTACGCACGAAGAAGTACGACTCATCTTTCCAAACAAAACACTTGTCCAAACAGAACGTGAACTCATTGAACACGTAAAAAAGAGCATGGCCCTGTATGCATAAAATCACCCCACTCCGGGGTGATTTTATTTTACTTTTTGGATTGTGCTTTTAAAACCGTTGTTTGGGACGCATCTGCTCCAACCGCATTTGGCTGCGGCTGAATAGGTTCCGGAATCGTTGTTGTCACTTCTCCTGCTTGTAATTTTCGCAGTCGTTCTTGTGCGACCTTATTTTCCGGATTGAGTTCTACAACCTTCTGGACAAGTTCGATGGATTTCTGCGGATTTTTTTGAATTTCGTAAATGCTTGCAAGATACCAAAGCCCATTCGAATAGTCTGGATTAATTTTAATAAGTCGCTCTAATTCTTGTTTGGCGGCATCATATTTTTTTGCGCGAAGATACATTTGTGCAAGTTCAAATCCAAGTCCAATGTCTGAAGGAGTATTTTTGGTGAGCGCAACAAGACGCGCTGTCGCTTGTGCGATTTTTCCTTCTCGCTCATAGGTTGCCGCCAGATAATAATGCGCAGGCAAATAATCTCCCTTCAGCTTAATAGCTTGATTCAACGCCTGTTCTGCGGATGCAAGTAATTTTTGCTCCTGTTCTGCCGCTGCTTTTGCTTGTTCCGGATCTTTTGATGCTTTCAATGTATGCGCACGATCCGCAACTGCAAGATACACACGTGCAAGATCTACAGAGTGCGCAGGATTAATAGGCTCTAAACGCATCGTATTTGCAAATGCGTTTGCCGCCAGATCTTCACCGTTTTGGACAAAGGACATTGTTTCCCGATACATCGCACCAAGGAGTTGCCAATTTCCAACCTTGTTTGGCTCGAGGCTTGCGGCGCGTACTCCTTCTTGCATGGATGCAGAAACAATTTGAGAAATTTCTTTTGTTTGTTCGGCGGTGAGTTTTTCTGTACCGACGGCTCGCATTTTTTGTGAAGCGTGTGACAACAAAGCAAAACTTAAATTACGCGCATACACATCGCTTAATCGATTAAACTTCGTGGCTGTCGCCAAATGTTGAATCACGTTTTGCGTCTGTCCTTGTTTTGCATCAAGCGCCACAGCGTTTGTGAACGCTTTTTCTGCAAGAAATTTTTCTCCCATCAAAAAAATCGCTGCAAACATTCCAATAAAGACAAAAACAAATAAAAACGATGCGAGCAAACCTAATTTTGGAGAACGGGCAAAATTCACATGCCAAACTCCAGACAACAAATGCGCGACCAACATTCCACTCATGGCCCACAACAGAAACTCGAGGGTCAGGTTTGAAGAAGAAAGAAATTGCGCAACCAAAAGGAGACTCCAACCCACAAACAAAACATAGGTCATTTTCCAAGTTTGATGATCACGCGCGCTCACTAAACGCTTGATAGCAAGACACCCAATCCACCCCATACACACAAGCCAAGCAAGCATTCCAAGAAGCCCAATATCCGAAAAACGCGTCAAAAATGCAGATGTTCCACGATCAAACACATGTGACCAAAGAGATGATGAGTTGATGCTCATTGGTTTAAACAATTGGTACTGATACGAAAATGTTCCGGGGCCTGCACCAAAAAAGAGCGATGGGACATTTTCGACAAGGGTTGATTTTGCGACCTGAGAACTTGTTCCAAAACTTGGCGCAACCAAAACAGGAAGATGAAACGAAACCGGAGACGGAAGAAAGAGGAAAAACAAGGAAACAAAGAGGAGTAAAAGAGGAAGAACGAATTTCCGCGGACTTGGAAACTCTTTTGTTTGTAAAAATCCAAACGACGTCAATAAAAGCACACCTACAATGGTCAGAACCCAGAAAGCCCAATAATCAAGCGCGACAAGGGACACAAGTGTGCTTACAAACACCACAAAAATGAGGGCGCGCGTGAGCATTCCAGCGACCCCAGATGAAATCACACGATCCGAACCTTCATGAGAAACAAGCCAGAGAGCGAGTCCGATAAAGAGCGTCACAAGAAGAAATACAGTGAGACCACCCATGGTTCCAACCGTGTTAAACGAAGCAGATTTTGCAAACGCAAACGGGAGAGAAAAAACGCGAAAAAACTGTAAAACGGAAAAAATTCCGGCAATGGATGCAGAAAGCAAAAGGGCGACCAACGAACGTCTTTGGGCAACAACATCCTTGTGAACGTTCACGAAAAGATAAAAAATACAGACAAAAATGGCTGTTGAAAGAAAGCTTGCGTATTCTTGTGAAGACTGACCGACCCACGACTGATAATTTGCTTTTGAGAAAAAGGATGAGATGAGAACAAAGAACAAAAAAATAAGTGGAAGACTGTTCACAAGTCCGGATCGGAACTCACACCGTTTTTGACTCACCATGGATCCAAACCATGCCACAAGCCCAACAACCGTCAAAACAACAAGAACGATTTGTTTATTCGGCTCCAAGACATCTTGCGACCAAGGAAGAAAAACAATTGGAAGAAGAAACAAGAGCACATACGTGACCGAGCGCGTGATCTGTTCAAAAAATTTGGTCGACATAAAGACAAAGTGAAAATAAAAGATCTGAAGATTGCATCAAGTATAGCATTTTCTCCAACACGAAACAAAATGATTTGCTATAATGATTGCGTATGCGAACTATGGAGGATCTCATCTCTTGGATTCAAACAATTCCCTCGCTTGTTTTCCTCAAAGAACTCACGCGTGATCTTCGTGACGCGGAGCTCTTTTTTGTTGGAGGTGGTGTGCGTGATTGGATGTGTGATCGATCCATGGATCAGGTTGATTTTGATTTTGTGGTAAGAGGCGTTCCGCTCGAAACACTCATTGCTTGGCTCGAAAAACGCGGAAATATTGATGTTGTCGGCAAAACATTCGGGGTGATTAAGTTTCGATCAAGAGAATTTCCAAAGACATGTGTCGATATCGCTCTTCCTCGCACAGAACAATCCATTCCAGACTCTCTTGGAGGATATCGCGATGTCTCCGTACAGTTCGACGAAACCCTTCCCATGAAAGACGACTTATCGCGTCGTGATTTTACGGTGAATGCCATGGCTCTTAATCTCGACATGGGCGAACTCGTTGATCCGTTTGACGGACAACGCGATCTCGAGACCAAAACACTCCGCGCGGTCGGCGATGCACAAACTCGTTTTCAAGAAGACCTCACCCGCATCTTGCGCGGACTACGTTTTGCGTGCGAATTAAATTTTGCGATCGAACCACAAACGTTCGACGCGATAAAATCCCTCGTTCCGGAACTGAATCATCTTCGAAAAACAACGGACGCGAGCACGTATATTGTGTCTCGAGAAACCATTGGAGATGAGCTCTCAAAGGCATTCGCTGCGAATCCATCGCAAGCCATTTGTCTTCTTCAAGAACTCGGTGCGCTCGAAGAACTCTTTCCGAGCGTGTGGCGACATCTTCAAGTTGATGCGCATTATCTCGAGCCTGTTAGCCGATCGAAACCGGAGCATCTTGAACATACAATCATCTTGCTTCTTCGAGGACTCACGGCCGAGGAAGCTCGCACAACTCTTTCTTTCACAGGACTCGACACCATTGACAAACAATCGCCTCGCAGACTGGATGTTGAACACATTCTTTGGATGATCCAGCGATTACAGCAACACCTCACCCCGCAAAATATTTCTGTCATGCGCGCCTCGCACTTTGAAAAACAATTTTTGGGTGCGCGCGGAACACAACACATGACACTTCTCGATCATCTCGGCCACAGCACGGTTGTCGATGCCGCAAAAAAACGCCGCACGGAAATTTGTGCCAACTGGCAATGCGAAGAACACGAACCCATTCCCCCACTCATAACCGGCGACGACGTGCTACGCCAAGGCATTCCTGCAGGCGCACGCGTACGCGAGATCCTCGAGATGGCACGCGACCAGCAGCTCGATGGACACATTCTGACACGCGAAGCGGCGATCCGATTTGTGAAGCAACAGATGGAGTAAACAAAAAAGATGATTCGTGAGAATCATCTTTTTTGTGGTGGGCGGCAGAGGATTTGAACCTCTGACCCCTTGCATGTCATGCAAGTGCTCTAACCAGCTGAGCTAGCCGCCCGTTAAATTCGTGTCGAAATCATAAGGGAAACGAGCCTGATCGTCAAGCCATATCATTCGTGAACGATGTGATGAGACATTAAAAAAACTTGCTTTTGTTTCCCGGAACTCCAGACGCGTCTGAAACGCTCACTTGTTCCTCGAGCACGCTTGCCTCATGTGCTTCTCGTTCATCTTGATCCAAAATAATCCACGGCTTTGCTTTTGATTTTGAAATGGCCATGATGATAAATCCGATGAGGGTGAGGGCAAGCGCCCCGACGAAAAATGCTCCCATAATTCCACCGAACCCACACCCAATCACAGCTACTTTTTGCTGAACATTACTTGTTGCCTCAACAACACACGATCGAATTGCGGACTCCGCAGATTGGACACCAAAATAAGCTGCGCCAAACGCACATGCCGCCGCAAAAATCGTGAAAAGACAGCTGAAACGCACTTTACGCACTCGACCGAGGCGCAAGATGGCCATAACCGCAAAAAACACCCCACCCAAAATCCAATAGACAAAAAACCAAAGAATCGAGAGAAACGTGATAAACGATTGGAGTCCAACATCCATAGATAATCCATTGTAACTGCTCGACGAGAAGCTCGCAATGTTATATTGTAATCTCACTTTCCGGGGATGTAGCTCAGCTGGTTAGAGCTCAAAGCTTATACCTTTGCGGTCGATGGTTCGAGTCCATCCATCCCCACCACAAAAACCTATGATCCTTATTACAATCGGCCTGATTCTTTTTGTCCTTAGTTTTTGGATGCGAAGTAGATATAAACAGAAAGAGCATGAGGCCGGAATAGATGGCATGAACGCCATCTTGATCGCCGCAGCCATTTTAATTCTTTTTTACGGAATCATTAGCCAGATGATGATTCAATAGACGTATGCCCACATTCATCATCGACGAAACACAAAGCAAAAGACGTATCGACCAAGTTTTGGTTGACGTTTTGAAAATCTCGCGTGAAAAAGTTCAGACACTTATCAAATCCGGTGAAGTCACCATCAACGAGAAGCCACCAAAACCACACACACCCGTTCAGTTGAATGACGTTGTTGTGTATCCAAAAATTTCCACAAAACCACCTAAACAAGAAGTGACAAACGTCGAGATTCCCATTCTCTATGAAGATAATGATCTGATCGTCATCAATAAGCCCGCTGGCTTGATCGTTCACCGTACGAATGAAATTGACACACGCCCAAGTGTGGCCGATCTTCTCGTAAAAAAATATCGTGGCATCAAAAAAGTTGGAGACAACCCTCTTCGTCCAGGAATCGTTCACCGTCTCGACCGTGAAGTATCCGGTGTGATGGTTGTTGCAAAGACACAAGCCATGTACGAGAATCTCAAAAAACAATTTCAAGATCGCGAGGTAGAAAAAAAATATACAGCGCTTGTTTACGGAAAACTTCCAAAAGAACATGATGAAATCACGTTCGCGATTGCGCGATCAAAATCCCAAGGCCGCATGGTTGCACGAACAGGAGAACAAGATGGAAAAGAAGCGCTCACCCAATGGAATGTTGTCGACCGATTTAAAAACGTTACGCTCGTGGACGTCAAAATTCTTACCGGTCGCACGCACCAAATTCGCGTACACTTCCTTGCCGTTGACCATCCCGTTGTCGGTGACCGCTTGTACCGTAAAAAATCCATGCGACATGTAAAGGAAAAAAATCTTGGGCGACTGTTCCTCCACGCAAACTCGTTGACCATCCATCTTGCCGACGGAAAGAAGAAAACGTTCAAAACATCTCTTCCAAAAGAATTAAAAATGATTCTTGATGCATTGCCACGAAAATAATCCTATGATCATCACCATCACAGGACTTCCGGGTTCTGGAAAAACAACCGTCATCAAACAACTTTCCGAAACGCTCGGCGTTCCGTGGTATTCGGTTGGAAATCTGCGCGGCAAAATGGCGGAAGAGCGCGGGATGACGATTGATGAATTGAATGCGCTTGGCGAGACGGAAGCGTTTACCGATAAAGACGTAGACGAATATCAAAAGAAGCTTGGCGAGTCTGGTGAATCATTCGTGATTGACGGAAGACTTTCTTGGTACTTTATTCCGAAGTCGTTCAAGATCTTTCTCGATGTTGATCCGAATGTTGGAGCACGTCGCATTTATGATGCTTCAAAGAAGGGCGAGCGCGATGATGAGAAAGCGTACGGCTCCGTCGAAGAAGTGAAGCAATTTATTGCCGATCGTGTCGCGTCCGACGTCCGCAGATACCAAAAATACTACGGAGTCGATTTTCTCGACAGGTCGAACTATGACCTGGTCCTTGATACCACCAACCTGACGATCGACGAGAAAGCTCGAATAATTCTCGAGAAAATGCCCAAATCTTGACGCGAAACCTTGAATCCGCTATTATTTCGCCACATTCAATCGATGCGACTCATGAACACTGATCGGCCTTTTAGCCGATGTGGTCCTCTCAGCGCGCGATACACAATCCTATGACAACAGAAGAAACAACTCCTGTTGAAGCAACAGCGGACGAAGTCGTCGAGGCTGCTGTGGAAACACCTGTAGAAGAAGTGGCCGTTGATGTCATTCCTACAAAAACAACAGAAGTCCGTTCCGGACAAACCGTTCGTCTTCACGAGCGCATTAAAGATGTCACGCCAAAAGGAGAAATTCGCGAACGCATTCAGATCTTTGAAGGAATCGTCCTTGGGATCAAAGGCGCAGGACTCAGCCGCACCCTCACGATTCGAAAAATCAGCTCTGGTGGATTCGGTGTAGAAAAGATCTACCCAGTAAACTCCCCAGTTGTTGCAAAGATCGAACTTGTGAAAACGGCAAAGGTTCGCCGCGCAAAGCTTTCCTTCTTGCAAAATGCAAAGAGCGGATTCAAGCGCAAGTTGAAAGAGACCTACGTAAATACAACAACAAAAAAGGCCAAGAAAAAGAAATAAAAAAACATCTCCGCCGCGGCGGAGATGTTTTTTTATTTACAACGATTTTATCGCTTGATCCGATTCTACATTCACCCCATTTGCATAGCGCCACAAGAACGTTGGCGGAACTTCCACAATACCTTTGTTCCATTGTGTTCCAAAAATAGTGCTTGCCACGGTTTCTGAAACGATCCAGTGCAACTGCCCATCATTTCCGAACATATAAACACGCGAATCTCCAATTGCTTTTACACGTGTTCCAGGGGTAAACCCACCTTCAAACACGTTGTTTGATTTTTGCATGGAAAGAATTGTGGCAAGCGTAGCTTGGTAAAGCGCGCCATCTGTTCCTTTCCAAATCACGTGTGATACATCGGAAAGAACAGGGTTTGTGCCGTATCCAAGTTTTACAAGATTTTGATTGGTTGTGTTTTCAAACCAAACGTTTCCTTTCGTATCAAGACCCGTGCGGAGCGTTTCGCGCACATCGGTCACGAGAAAAGGTGTTGATTCATATTTTTTGGAAGCAAACGTGTATTTCCAAGTTCCCTTCTCATCCGCAAAATACACGGCATCTTTTTCCAAGTGAACAGATCCCTCCTTCACCATTTGAAGATTAATCACACCAGAGGATGTGTGAACGTATAAATGACGATTCACATCAACCCACGACATGGCGTCTCCCGCGATCTGCACCGTTGCATTTGGATTCGTGTTCCAACTCAACTTTGCTGCACCATGAGAAACCGGCTCTTTATCGATTCCAGGACGATACGTGAACAAGGTGTAATTTTGAAAAAACACTACGCTGCCATCCGTCAAAAAGTGTGCGAACAAAATATCCGCTTGTGGTTCTGTCCAGGTGTTTGGAATTGCCGCCATTTTTTGAGATGCCGGTTCGATCATCCAAAGCTGTTTATTTCCACCTGAAAATTGGAACTTCACAAGCAATCGATCATTATAGGCATCCATGACTTGCTGCCATGGAGCATTTAACATGAACGAAATTTCACGTTCTTCATAGGAGCCGTCCATGGATTTTCCGGTAAGAGAACTTTGTACCTTTTTTGTTGTGTTGTTTGTCTGTAAAAGTGATGTGTACAAACGATCTCCGGACGTAGAAAAAGAAACGAAACTTAATTCATTGTGTTTACGCGCAAGGGAGGTGAATGGATGGATGTTTCCTGTATTTGGATCAACAAGAAAAGCATCGAACCAAACATCCTTACTCAGGGATTTTGTAAAAAAAATGAACTTTCCTTTTTGCGCCATGGCAAAGGATGGATTCAAAAATTGTTGATCAACCGCGGGAATCAATTGTGACTTTCCATCTTTTATGATCGAAAGATCAATTTTGTCACACGTTCCAAGATTGGTACATTGTGCAGATAGATTTGAAACAAAGACGATTCCATTACGTTTCATGGGGGCGCTTACGTTTGCATTGAACGTAAGACGTTCATTACGAAACGATGTTTGGTTCCAAACACGTTCCGCAAGAAGCGGCTTCCAAGAAGCGTTATCCGCAAAAACACGAGGAAGAAACGGCGAAACACCCGCCATGACCACCAAAGAAAGAATCAGGATTTTTTTCAACATAATGTTGTTAATAAATAACGCCAGATTTTAGCAGAAAAATGCGTTTTTGTCAATGATTTAAAAAAAAGCGAGGTAATTCCTCGCTTTTTCATCTTTAGAGAACAGATTTGAGATATTTGCCGGTAATACTCTCTTTTACTTTTACAATATCCTTTGGAGTTCCTTCGGCCACAAGCTTCCCTCCTTTAATACCACCATCAGGCCCCATGTCAACCACCCAGTCGGCTCCTTTGATGACATCGAGGTTGTGTTCAATGATCACAACCGTGTTTCCCTTGTCGACGAGCATGTGGAGAACACCGAGAAGGCGCTTAATGTCCTCGAAGTGGAGTCCAGTCGTCGGCTCGTCGAGAATGTAGAGGGTTCGACCCGTTGCACGACGAGAGAGCTCTGTAGAGAGCTTCACGCGCTGTGCTTCTCCTCCCGAGAGGGTCGTTGCACTTTGTCCGAGACGGATGTATCCGAGTCCGACTTCATGAAGTACGTCGAGCTTTTCGAAAATGGATGTCTGATCCGCAAAAAAGCGTCGCGCTTCTTCCACGGTCATGTTTAAGATATCCGAAATATTTTTCTGTTTGTAGTGAACCTCGAGCACTTCTTGGTTGTAACGTGTTCCGCGACATTCGGTACACTCGACATACACATCCGGAAGAAACTGCATTTCAATGCGGCGCACTCCGTCACCTGAACATGTTTCACAACGTCCACCACCCTTTACGTTAAAACTGAATTTTCCCGCATCAAAATTTCGCATCTTTGCTTCCGGAACTTCTGTATACAAATCACGAATGGCGGTGAAGACTCCTGTGTAGGTTGCAGGGTTTGAACGCGGTGTGCGCCCGATTGGCGATTGATCGACCGCGACAACTTTGTCGATGTGTTCAATGCCTTTGATCGCTTTGTGTGCTCCTGGATATTCTTTCGCGCGATAGAAATGTTTCGACAACGACTTGCCGAGAATGTCGAGAATGAGTGTTGATTTTCCAGAACCAGAAACGCCGGTGATACAAACGAGCTTTCCGAGCGGAATCGATACGCTCACGTTTTGCAAATTGAATGCGGTCGCCCCAACAATGTCGATACTCTTTCCATTGCCTTTTCGATATTTTTTTGGAAGTGGAATGGATCGATCGCCGGACAAATAAAGTCCCGTGAGCGAATGTTTGTTCTTTTTAATTTGCGCAGCGGTTCCTTCTGCCACAATCTCTCCACCATATTCTCCCGCACCTGGACCGACGTCAAAGACGTAATCGGCAGCTTGAATCATCGCTTCATCATGTTCAACCACAATCACCGAGTTTCCAAATTCTTGCAGACGACGAATGGTTTGGATCAAACGATCGTTATCGCGCGGGTGAAGTCCAATGGAAGGCTCGTCGAGAATATAAATCACGCCCGAGAGTCCGCTTCCAAGCTGAGAGGCAAGGCGCACGCGCTGTGCTTCTCCACCAGAAAGTGTCATCGCGGAACGATCGAGAGTCAAATATCCAAGACCAACTTCGGTGAGCTGTGCCAAACGCGCACAAACTTCTTTTCCAACTCGTTCCGTGACCAATTGCTCATCACCCGAAAGTCCGCTGATCAAATTTTGTTTCTCTTCTTTCTTCCCTTTTCCGCCCTCTCCGCCTTTTCCGCCCTTCCCCAACACCCCTTCGAAAAATCCCTTCACATCCTCAACCGGCATGTTCACGATATCCGCGATCGACTTATCTGCGATCGTAATCGCGAGCACAGCGGGTTGCAAACGCTTTCCGGAACATCCGGGACAGAGCATGCGGCGCATGTAACCCTCGAGTTCGGAACGAACATAATCAGAATCGGTTTCGCGATATTTTTGTTCAAGTTGTGCGAGGACTCCTGGAAACACAACTTCTTGCGAATCAAAAGAGTAAAGCTCTGCGCCCGTTCCATACAAAATAACATCCATTTTTGCCTTCGGGATTTTTTCAACCGGAACATCTAATGGGATTTTGTGTTTCTTTCCAACAAGGTCGAGCATGCGCAGATAGCTAGTTTGGTTTCCCGCAATCTTTGACCATGGGCGAATTGCGCCTTCTTCGAGCGTGAGGCGACCATTTGGAATCACAAGCTCAGGCTCAAGCACGAGTTTCTCGCCAAGCCCTGTACACTCGGTACATGCTCCGTATGGAGAGTTGAATGAGAACAAGCGTGGTTCTGGTTTTGGTAAATTCAAGCCACAGTTCACACACATGAAACTCTGGGAGAACGAACGTTCATCTCCGTTTTCATCATTTACGAGCGTCACAAATCCATTTCCGTAATCGAGCGCCTTTTTCATCATTTGTGTGATGTGATCCTTCGAGTATGTCTGTCCACCTTGGAACGCAAAAATAAGAACATCCAAATCATGATCTTTCTTTTTATCTTTGCGCATGTTCACCGCCTCGTCTGTGTCGATAATCAATCCATCATAACGAACGCGCGTAAACCCAGCGTTCAATGCGGCTTGCAAAACATGTTTATGTTCTCCTTTTTGTTTTGAAACAACCGGTGCAAACAAAAGAAGTGTGTCCTTCCCGAGAGATCCTTCGACGATCTTTGTCATCTGCTCAAGTGTCTGCTCTTGAACAACCGCTCCACACTTCGGACAATGTGGACGTCCGGCACGTGCAAATAAAACACGCAAAAAATCATAAATTTCTGTGACGGTTCCAACCGTAGAGCGTGGATTGTGGGATGAAGACTTTTGGTCAATCGCAATGGTTGGCGAAAGGCCGAGCATTTCATCCACATCTGGTTTGTCTTGGAGTTCAAGAAACTGACGAGCATAGCTCGAAAGCGATTCCATGTAGCGGCGTTGTCCTTCTGCGTAAATCGTGTCAAAAGCGAGTGAAGATTTTCCGGATCCGGAAAGCCCTGTGATCACCACGAGTTTATTTTTAGGAATGTTCACATCAATATTCTTGAGGTTGTGAACGCGCGCACCGCGAATGGAAATGTATTCTTGAGGCATAGAAAAAGAGGTCGACAAACGAAACCAACGAAAGATTAAATCGTCTGCGACTCTATCATGGAAAATAAAAACGGGCAAGCCTTGAGGCTCACCCGAAATAAAATCGTGCATTTAATATTTTCCAGGCTCGTAAAGCGTTCCATCAATCTCTATCGTTTTGCTTGGAACACAGTCATCTTTTTGATTATAAAAACCAGTTGAATATTTACACATTCCAGTTAAAGAAGATACGATTGGGGAACCAGCCGGGAAACCAAGTCCGCACGGATTTTCATGACAAATAGATTCCAATCCAAAATTTCCTTTGTTAATTCCCGCTTGTGTATTCTGAATATCCTCGAGCGGCTGTCCACCCGGCTTCTCATCATTTGTCGCAAGTTGCGTATCATAATCAGAACAGGATTTTACGGCCGCACAATTGAGCGTAATCACCGCACAGGTTCCTCCTGTCACAACCGTCCCTGCCCCAGCCGCGACACCTGTAATCATATCTGAATCTTCCGTGTATCCACAGCGAATAATCGCTGCATCTTTTATTCCGGATGCTGCGGGTGATAATTGTGAACAAGCGGATGAAGATGGCTTGATTCCCAGTGTATTCCCTTTCGTCAGTGCTTTACATTCCACACACTTTGCTGTTGCTCCACTTCCAAGACATCCTTTTCCTGCAGGACAGCTTTTAAAATCACAAGAGATTCCAGCAGCGACGGCCGGGGCTTTGTCATCATAAGCGATCACATTCGATGATTTTCCACAGTCTTCTCCTGTCGTAAAATCTGTCTCCATTTTAAAGAGAAGTTTTCCGTCTTTATCTTTTTTTAATTTATATTCTTCACAAGAAGCAGCTCCCTCCGGGAGGCCAATAGGTTTGACCATGGGAAACTTTGGAACTTGTAGTTTGATCAGGTATGGATTAACCGTTTGTGCAATAAGCGTCACACACAACAGCAAGACAAAACCAGTGATACCATTTTTGATGCGATCTTTTCCTTTTGAGACGCCGTCCTTTGTACTTGCTCCAATGGTGTACTGAAGCCCACCGATCATCACCATGATGATGGAAATAATGATTCCCGTGTTAATGATGAACGAAAAGATTGCATTAATATATTCTCCAATATCTCCGGTAAGCGTAAGTGGCTTTGAAGGATCTGTTGGATTTGGAATGGAAACGTTTAATGCCACTTTCACCGCATTCTTTGGATCTGGAAAACAGTATCCCTGACCCTTCACACAGTCCCAAGCCTGTTTACTATCAAGAACACCACTTTGTTTTTCACATTGTTCTTTTGTATAACAATACGGACTTCTATCTGGTGCTTGCGCTGCGGTAAAGGCACACGCGGCCATGGCAAACCCCTTTGATTTACACATGGATACACAGGCGTCACGCGTTGTTTTTGTGTCTTTATCCGGGTATCGGGTTGCTCCCGCACTTGTTGCACAATAACAGTCGCACGTGGTTGGCGTTGGCACCGCAGCAAAACTTACAGGGACAAAAAGAAAAAAAACAATCGCAACGCATGCGAGGGTGCATGCTGTGTGATGAACAAAAATTCGCAATGCTTGCATCATACACGGTTAATTCTTTTGGTCATTCATGGACCAAATGACATTTTCAAGAATATTTTGAGGGATAGATCCTGGAATCCGATTTCCATTAATAAAAAACGTTGGAGTTCCACGCACACCAGCTGCAAGACCATCCGCATAATCTTGTTCAACCTGTTTTGTGTACGTCCCAGCAATAAGACAAGCATGAAAATGCGTTGTGTCTAAATTCAGCTGATTGGCGAACTGTTCAAACGATGCCTCTTCAAGCGTATCTTGATTTTGATACAGTTTGTCATGATATTCCCAAAATTTTCCTTGTGCGTTTGCGCAGGCAGATGCTTCTGAAGCTTTTTGTGCGAGTGGATGCAATTCAAGGAGTGGAAAATCTCTGTAGATGTAGGCAAATTGGTTTGGATATTTTATGGCAAGCGCACGCATGACAAAACTGGACGTACGAGAAAACGGACAACCAAAATCTGCAAACTCGACGATGGTGACAGGAGCATTGCGAGATCCAAGCATGGGGCGATCATTCACAACAACGTCCACGGTTCCGTCTTTCACAGGTTCAGAGACGATTTTTGAAAGAGACGAAACCGTTTGGGAAAAATTTAAATCGGAAAGATTTAACGTTCCGTTTCGAATTTGAGTGGTGTAAAAAACAACGCGCCAAACAAATGCACCGAGCAACAAAAGAATCACGAGAGTCACAATCGTGCCGACCCAACCGCGCTTGCGATGAATTTGAGCCTCCTCATTCATGTAAGACATTTTATGTTAAAAAGTATATCATAGAATCACCTCTATGCGAGATAAAACAACAGAGTCTGCAGACGCGGAATCCAAAGAACAGGAACGCGCAAAACGTCGGCATACAAAACAAAACCCAAAGATGAAAATGACGGGAAAAGGCATGAAACGCTTTGCAAACCCAAAAAAACCATCCACAAACGGTTGACGATTGGGGTCGTTTTTGATACCATTATTTCACTATGAACATTGATCTCATTCTCAAAATTTCGACAGTTGTTCTTGCGGTGTTGCTTACGGTCTCTATTTTATTGCAATCACGTGGAACTGGAATTGGTGCAGCGTTTGGCGGAGGCGGAAACGTTTATCGCACAAAACGCGGTGCAGAAAAAAAATTATTTCAAGTCACGATTATCATCGCCATTCTCTTTTTTGGTGTCTCTCTTGCAGCCATTCTTTTGTAACGCGGATTCATTCTTAACTCCGCAACATCTTTACGTTTAATCGTTTTTTTAAATCTTCAAAGAATCCGGAAGCTCGTCAAACAAAAAACCTGGCCCTTCGCCAGGTTCTTTCTGTCACAAAACCACGCTCATTTCCAACATGGAAACAATGGGAACAGCTCCCAACCGTCATGAGTGCTCCTGAAAAAAAACTGTTTGCGGGTTCACTCAGTCTCATCTGTCTTTCCCTTCTCGTTCTTGCAGGAGCGTATATTTTTGCGCACCGCGTTGAACTCCCGGCGGTTGGCGGTGACAACACAGAAGCACTCATCGGAACCCCAAGACTCATTAACCCGCTTTATGCCTCCACAAATGACGCAGATGCTGATCTTGCATCCCTCATTTATTCAGGCCTCATGACATGGGATCCTGCACAAGGATACATAAATGACCTTGCAGACTCTGTCACGGTGAGTGATGACCGATTAAGCTACACGGTTCGCGTCAAACAAAACGCCAAATTTTCTGATGGCGAACCTGTTCAAGCACGCGATGTCGTTTTTACCTACTCAGCTCTGCAAGATCCAGATTATCGCAGTCCCCTTGCCTCAGATTTTAGCGACATAAAAATAGAACAGGTTGATGACCAAACCGTCTTGTTTACACTCAAAAATCCCGACCCGTCATTCACACACAAACTCACAACAGGTATCCTCCCGGAAAATCTGTGGTCTGATATTTTGGCACAAAATGTTCCGCTCGCCTCGTTGAATTTGCAGCCCATTGGAAGCGGTCCGTATGCCTTTCAGGAATTTACGAAAGATAAAAAAGGCTCCATTCGGACCTACACCTTAAAACGAAACACGCATTACTACGGCACAGAACCAAAAATTGAAAAATTCATTTTCAAATTTTATCCAGACGAATCGTCTGCCACACAAGCGCTTATCAACAAAAATGTAGAGGCGGTCGGATATGTCGCCTTTGAACATCGCGGAGCTGTTGAAAACAACCACGGTGTAAACTTGGTCTATTCTGCCATCCCTCGCGGGACCGCTCTCTTTTTCAACAAAGAAAACGCTCTCCTGAAAAATGCAGCAATTCGCCTTGCCATTGCCCAAGCAATTGATAAAAACAAAATCGTCTCTGAAGTTCTCTCCTCCCATGCAACCGTCATGAACGGACCACTCTTCCCAGGCACAACCGCGTTTGATTCAGCCTTTACCGGCACCACATTTGATCCATCCGCGGCAGCATCCGGATTAGACACGGCTGGTTTTCAAAAACCCGTCGGCGCTACATTACGTCAAATTCCTCTCACAGCCGTACAAAAAGCAGCAAAAAAAACAGAAACAACGGAACAAACAATCCCAGAACTCATGTTCACGCTTACAACCATCTCAAGTGAGGAATTTGTCCGTGTGGCAGAAGAAATTAAAGATGAGTTAAGTCTTCTTGGAATCGGTATCACGATAAAAACCATTGACGCAGAACACCTCATGAGTGATGTTGTTGTTACACAAGATTTCGAACTCCTCCTTGCGTCAAACTACGGAGCAACAAATCCGGACCCATTCTTCTTCTGGCATTCATCTCAAACGGGCAAAGGCGGATTCAATGTCGCACAGTATCAAAATGCGGAAGTCGATAAGTTGCTTGAAAAAGCACGCGCGGCAAAAACCGAAGAAGAACAAGACGTCTTCTCTCGACAAATGCAAGCTCTTCTGGTAAAAGATGTCCCAGCTGTATTCCTGTATCAATCCATGTACACATTCGCGGAACCAAAAAAGATTCATCTGAATCCCCCACCGCAATTACGCATCCCATCAGATCGCTTTGCAAATGTCGAAGATTGGTACATCAAGACAAAACAAACGTTGAAATAAAATCGGCTCGTAGAACTGCTGGACGAATGGCGGAATTGGTATACGCGCAGGTCTCAGAAGCCTGTGCCTTCACGGGCTTGAGAGTTCGAGTCTCTCTTCGTCCACCACTTCTACGAGCTGTGGCGAAATTGCAACGATCGAATTGGTCGATCTTTCGTAAACGCGATACAATAGTCACAGAGACCGCATGCGACATTTTCCGGATGATTTCAGCCTATGGGATCATCTCAAAAAGTTCGCATGTGCGTCATGCATCAAATACGGAGAGGAACCGTTCTTTTACAACTGAACATACGTACGATCAAAAAGTGTTATTTTTTGTTTTTGTCTTTTTTGATCGCTTACACCAAAAACAAGAGTCATTGAGTCGATAAGTCGTTCAGTCAAGGTGTTTTATTTGTTTAAAAACAAAAAAACTTCCTAGACTTATAGACTTAACGACTCAACGACTTCTAAACTCAGTTTTATGGCACAACCAAACCCAAAACCAGGAACTCCGAAACCTGGTCATCAAAAATCCGGAGACAACAAATTTCGTGGACGCGTTTTTCGCGCACAACCAAAACGCTTTGTGGAAACTCCACAACAAGTCAGCTCAGTCAAAACCTATTCCACCTCAAGTGGAGACAAGCTCCGCATTATGGTGCTTGGAGGATGTGAAGAAGTTGGACGCAACTGTACGCTTCTTGAATACAAAGATGACATCATCCTCATTGACATGGGACTTCAGTTCCCAGAAGAAAACATGCCGGGAGTGGATTATATCATTCCAAACATGACGTATCTGAAAGGCAAAGAAAAAAACGTGCGCGGAGTCATTATTACCCATGGTCACTATGACCACATCGGTGCGATTCCTCACACCATTCCAAACATCGGCAATCCGCCTATTTATGCATTGCCAATGTCCGCTGGAATCATCAAACGCCGTCAGGAAGATTTCCACACACGTCCGCTTAACCTAAAAGTCACAAAAAATACAGATGTTTTGAAGCTCGGTGCCTTCACCGTTTCGTTCTTCCACATCAACCACAACATCCCAGACTCCGTCGGAATTGTGGTAGACACACCAGTTGGAACCGTTTGTCACACCGGAGACTGGAAGTTTGACTTTCATCCGGCCGGAACAGAACATGCGGACTTTCAAACCATCGCCGCGATCGGAAAAAAGGGCGTGCTCGTGCTCATGGGAGATTCCACAAACGCAAACGTGCCCGGACATCAGGTCTCGGAAAAAGTCATTGAAGACGAATTACGTACCGTGATTGAAAAAGCACAGGGCCGCGTGATTATTGGAACCTTCGCTTCCCTGCTCGCTCGCGTCAAACAGATTATTGAAATCTCCGAGTCTCTCGGAAAAAAAGTCGCGATCGACGGATACTCGATGCGCACAAACATTGAAATCGCAAAAGAACTCGGTTTCATTAAGTGCCAAGCATCCACGCTCATCAAGCCAGAACAAATGGATGGCTACTCAGACAACAAGCTCGTGCTTATTTGTACGGGTGCACAGGGCGAAAAGAAAGCGGCTCTGAACCGCATTGCAAATAATGAACACCGTGTTATCCGCATTCGCAAAACAGACACAGTCATTTTCTCAAGCTCGGTTATTCCGGGAAATGAAAACTCCGTACAGCGCCTCATGGACACGCTTTATCGCAAAGGATGCAAAGTCATCAACTATAAAATGATGGACGTGCACGCCGGAGGTCACGCGAAAAAAGAAGACATCAAGCTCATGCTTGCCCTCTTTAAACCAACCTACTACGTGCCGATTGAAGGAAACCACTTCTTGCTCCGCGAAAACGGACTCGTGGCGCAATCCATGGGTTGGAAAGAGGAGAACATCTTCATTGTCGACAATGGACAAATCATGGAGTTCTCGAAGGGGCACGGAAAACTCACTAATGAAAAAGTTCCAACAGATTACGTCTTCGTAGACGGACTCGGAGTTGGAGATGTTTCCCAAGTTGTTCTTCGTGATCGCCAAGTTTTGGCAGAAGACGGAATGGTCGTCGTGATTGTCCAAGTCGAGAAAAACAGCGGAAAACTCGTCGGTAACCCGGATATTGTCTCTCGTGGATTTATTTTCATGAAAGACCATATTGAGTTGATTGAAGGAACCCGCAAGGAAGTCAAAAAACTTGTGGTCGAGAAAGCTCCCGGATCTGAATTGGATCCAAAATACCTCCGCGATCAAATTCGCGATGAAGTTGGAAAGTTCTTGTTTAAAAAGACAGAACGCCGACCAATGATTTTGCCAGTGATTATTGAAGTGTAGATCAAAACCCACTCAAAAAAAACGAGTGGGTTTTTGATTTGCATTTAGTGGATTGGATCGCTATACTAACTTTAATATGAATTACGCATTTACAACCGTTATTACAAAAGAAGACAAATGGTACGTTGCCGAATGTATTGAACTTGGAGTTGCTTCGCAAGGAAAATCCATTGAAAAAGCCCAAGATAATCTGCGAGAAGCGGTAGAGTTGTATCTTGAAGATCAGCCAAAAAATCGACGACCACGTTTTCGTCGAGAACCACTTATCTCCACAATGTACATCTCGCATGTCTGATACACTCTCCGGCAGACAATGCATAACGATTTTATGCCGTGAGTTCGGTTTTTTTATTACAAGCCAAAAAGGAAGCCACGTAAAGCTCAGAAAAACTGTCGGAAGAATTGTTATTACAACGATTGTTCCACTGCATAAAGAACTTTCTCTTGGAACACTTCGTAAAACTCTTAAACTCGCCGAAGTGGATTTCGACCAATTTTCAAATTATTACTAATTATGTCCCGCGTCCTCACGGCCCTCCAACCTACCGGCGTTTTGCACATCGGAAATTATTTCGGTGCGATTGAGCCGTTTTTGAAATTGCAAGATCAAGGAAATGAAAACTTTTTGTTTGCGGTTGATTATCACGCGATTACGGTTCCGCAAGATCCGGAAACGCTTCGCAAAAATTTGTTGTTCGCAACCGCTGTGTACCTCGCGGCCGGCGTTGATCCATCAAAGACAACATTATTTCAACAATCTCATGTTCAGGAACACACCGAACTCGCGTGGATTTTGAATTGTATTGCGGGCATGGGCGAGCTTGAGCGCATGACGCAATATAAAGACAAAGCGAAAGGCAAAGGAGAGTCTGTTTCCGTTGGATTATTCGCCTACCCCGTTCTCATGGCCGCCGATATCCTCCTTTACGATACGCACATCGTCCCTGTCGGCGAAGACCAAAAGCAACATGTGGAACTCGCACGCGATCTCGCAGAACGATTCAACAACCGATTCGGTTTCACCTTTGTGATTCCAAAACCGCAGATCCGAGAATCCGGCGCGCGCATCATGGGACTCGACGACCCAGAAAAGAAAATGTCGAAGTCTGCGCCGAGTGAGAAAAATTACATCAGTCTCATGGATGACGAGGCAACGGTTCTCAAAAAAATCAAAAGCGCTGTGACAGACTCGGAGGGCACCATCGTGTATCGCGAGCATCGCAAAGGCATGGCGAATTTGATGACGATTTACTCGCTCATGAGTGGATCGAGCATGAGTGAGATTGAAAAAATCTTTGAAGGCAAAGGCTACGGCGATTTCAAAGTCGCACTTGCGGCCGAGATCACCGCGTTTCTTTCTCCTCTCCAAACAAAAATCAAATCATATTTAGAAGACGAAGATGCGCTTCGACAAGTTCTCGCATCTGGAGCCGAGAAGGCACGCGAGATTGCCGCAAAGAAAATGACGGAGGTCAGAAAAAAAATCGGGGTCGCTTAGACCCTGATTTTTTTGTTCTATTATTCTATTAAATTAATTGTTCTTTGTTTTGGACGAATGTCACGGCCTGACGAATATCTCCAACACCGATAATCCACTGTAAGATGCGGGCCATACCGAATCCGCAACCGGCGTGTGGGACTGCGCCGTTGTCGCGCACCTTATCAATGTACCAAGAAAAATCATCAATGCCTCCCCCGCGTTTTTCAAGTCGCGCAAACATTTTGGAGTTCGAGAGTCTATCAACGAGCATGCCAACTTCATGCACGCGCGCTGCGGATCCAACAGACTCGCCAGAAATTGGCAGAATCAAATCTGAACTCTGAACGCGACCTGGGCGCTTTGGATCCGGCAACATGTTAAAAAACTTTTCCACTTCAATTTCTTTTCCAAAATTAATCATTGGATCTGGATAATGTGTAATGAACAACGGAACGTTCCCGTGTTGTTGTACCAACTTCTGTTCGCGATGACGATCAATATCGTCTCCCCACTCGATTGTCTCCCCCATCGATTTTAATTCCTCGATCGCGTCATCGTAGGTGATGCGTGGAAAAATCGACGGACAAGATTTGAGTCGTGTGGAATGATCCGCATCAATCCCAAGACTCGTTGCGCGGTCTCCGATTGCGTGCGCAACATGCGAAACCATCCCCTCGATATGATTCAACAATTTCTCGAACCCGCCTGCAAATTCAATTTCCAGCATCGTAAACTCCGTTAAATGGCGTGCGTCCACACCCGCCTCCGCGCGAAAACTTGGACCAACGCAGTACACGTTTTGGTACTTCGGAACAAACGCCTCGAGGTACAACTGACCTGTTTGTGCCAAATACGAATGCGACTTTGCCCCATTTGGTTCAAACCATTTGTGATCGCCCTCCACGCGCACTTCGAACAACGTATCCACGTTTTCACACGCTCCACTCGCGCGCACAATGCGTGGCGGAAATAACTCCACGAATCCCAAGTCCGAAAAATAATTTCGTGCCGCTCGAAAAACCTCTGATTCAACGCGAGATGTATCAATCTGACTTTGTGTGGTCATAGGAAGAAGGGGTTAGGGGGTAAAAAAATCATCCGCTTTTAACGGATGATTGAACTTATAAATTGATAACCTTTCGGCGAGCGGCCGCAGTTCTGTTTCCAATTGTGTGATTGGATCAACATATCAAAAGAATTATAGACAATGGGAAAGCGCCGAGCAAGGTTAGGGTGTGGATAGATTGACAAGATAGCCGATTTTTGGTACGGTCAGCGCCTTCAGACACAGGGTCTGGGGGTTTTCAACACAACAGGAGTTCATTCCCCATGGAACATTCACGCCGTCGTCGTGCAACCAGTCTCGAAGAGCGCGCGCAACACCGCGCTGCGGTCGAGGCGCAAATCATTCGTGGACTTCATGCGGCGAACAAGACGCATGGGTTTGATGAAACGCATGATCCGAAAAAGCCGATCACGCATTTCTTCCAAGAAACGCATGAGGGCCTCGTCCTCTTCGTCATCTTTTTCACGCAAGCGTGTCGCTGGATGCGCTGTGTGGGCTGCACCCTTCCCTCCACGTCCGCGCTGCGTCACATCGACTTTGGCGACATCATGGATCAGACGCACAGCATCTTCACCGAGCCGGACGTTCTTGCGCGCGCGGATGAAATCCAAAAGGTGATCGTGAGCAATCAAGGATCTGTTCTTGATGAAGAGACGTTCCCCACAAGCGCGCTCATTCATTTCGTCGCAAAGTGCAACAAGCATCTGCCGAACATGAGAGTGCTCACTCTCGAATCGCGTCCCGAATATGTGGACGACATCGAACTCGACATCTTGGCGCGCGCGCTCGAAGAAGGCAAAACGCTCACCACGCTCGAGATTGCCGTCGGCGTCGAAGTGTTCGACAACGACATTCGCAACCTCGTGTTTGGAAAAGGCTTGCGCCTGAAAACGCTCGATGAACTCGTCGAGCGACTCGCGAAACACGGCTTTCGCCTGAAGTGCTACTTCATGTTCAAGCCTGTGGCGGATGCGCACATGTCACGCGAGCAAGCGATCCAAGACATCCACGAAGCCATTCGCTATCTGAGCGATCTCACCGACAGAATTCCGGGTTCGATCATCTCAATCCACCTGAACCCAACCTACGCCGCACGCGGAACTCCACTCGAAACGGCGTTCCTGGAAAGGAAGTACACTCCCCCTCATCTCATCGATGTCGTGCGAGCCGTACGTTTCGGCGAAGATCGAGGTGTCCCGATTTTCATCGGAATGAACGACGAAGATCTCGCGGTCGAAGGCGGTTCGTTCATTCGCCCAGGCGACGAAGCCCTGCTTCCGATCCTGAACAAATTCAACAAGACACAGGACTATACCCTGTTCAAGCATCTACCGGGCTAATCCATGCCTGGTTTTTTTATTGTCGTGAAACAAAAAATCCCGCGCGAGGCGAGATTCTTTGTGTTCCAAAGGAGTGATCTGTAAGCCGAATTTTGTCTAACCGATCTTACGATCGATGAGGCGATCATCTATCTTGATGTTACATTGCTGTAACACTCGTGCGAGCTACCAAATTTGCTCTTTCACCGAAAAGGGTTTGCCACACATGCATGTCACCATGCAGCGAGATGCGTAGTCTTGCGACATCACATCACTTTTCACCTTTCACCCAGGCTTGCGCCGGAGCTAGTATAGTCTCTGTGGTACTTTCCCTAAGGTTTGTATTCGGGATCAAAGAGTGAATTGCTCCAACTCCTCGCGCTCGAATGCGTATCCTTGGTTGTCGTTAACAACTTTTCTTGTCCGCATGCATTGCTGCATACGAGGTGTTCGGACTTTCCTCCCGAGCCTTTGCCCAGGTAATCACCCGATCATCCTTGAGAACTTGGGAATAATAGCAATATAAATACGAAATGTCAATGTATTTGATTTCCTGAATATTCCTCCCTAACCGCTCATCGCTTTTTTTGCTACAATATCTTCATTATGAAACGCTCCGAACTCGCTTTCACACTTGCCCTTGTTCCTCTTGATTATCTCGCACTCGTTGCCGCTGGCATTACGGCGTATTATTCCCGATTTCATCCCTACTTCGTGAACATTCGTCCGATTATTTTTACGCTCACGCTCCAACAATACGTCACGATTCTTTTGCCGAGTCTTTTGATTTGGATCGGCGTTTTCGCGGCAGCGGGACTGTATTCAACGCATCGCAGATCGATCGCCAAAGAGCTTTCTCGAGTTCTTCTCGCCACATCCACCTCCATGGCACTCGTGTTCTCGATCTTGTTTTTCTCCCGCACATTTTTCGATTCACGATTCATCGCGCTCGTCGCATGGTTCTTCTCGATTGTCTTCGTTTGTCTTGGTCGTCTTGTAATTCGAGGATTACAACGCTCACTGATGTCCATGGGTGTTGGCGTGATTCGTGTTGCAATCATTGGATCGAATGATACAGCAGAGACTCTCAAAAGTGTCTTCGAGAAAAAGCCGCGTTTTGGATTGCAGATCGTCGCCACATTCAAAACATTTGATGACACGGTTGCAAAAAAACTGCGCGTACTCAAAGAACAAAATAAAATCGATGAGGTTCTCCTCGCAGATCCAGAAGCAAGCAAAGAAACAACGCTCGCTCTTATTGCTTTCACCGATGTCGAACATCTCGGATTCCGATATTCTGCCGATCTCTTCGCCACAGCCGTCGGCCGATCGGTCATTCACATGTTCTCGGGAATCCCGGTGATCGAGGTACAAAAGACGCCACTCGATGGTTGGGGAGCGATTTACAAACGCTTGTTCGATATCATTGGTGCCCTCGTACTCATCATCCTAACGTCGCCGATCATGCTCATCACCGCGCTCGCGATCAAGCTCGATTCGCGTGGTCCCATCTTTTTTTCTCGCCTCGACGACAACAAACGCATGATGCGCATTGGTCAAGGCGGCAAACCCTTTCCCTATTTCAAATTCAGATCCATGGTTCCCGGAACGCACAACATGCGCTATCGCGAACTGTCCGAAAAAGACACGCGCAAAGGCGCGCCGGTTGTGAAAATCGCAAATGATCCACGCATTACGCGCGTCGGCAATTTCATTCGCAAGTTTTCGATCGATGAACTTCCAGAATTCTTTCTCGTCCTCACAGGAAAAATGAGTCTGGTTGGCCCACGCCCGCACATGCCAGAAGAAGTCGCAAAATATAAACCGGAACATAAAAAAGTTCTCACCATCAAACCCGGCATCACCGGCCTCGCCCAAATTTCCGGCCGTGCAGACCTCGACTTCGACGAGGAAGTTCGACTCGATACCTACTACATCGAACACTGGAGTCCGTGGTTGGATTTGTATATTTTGTTGAAGACTCCGATTGTAGTGATTTTTCGAAAAGGGGCGTACTAATCCACAGGCAGACTCTTGACAAAACAAAAATTTTCTGGTGAAATGTATTCACAGCTGAAGTTCGCCTTCAAGTCGGGTGTCGAAACAGATATCAGACCTCACAGCCATCAAGAGTAATCTTGATCCTGTGGGGTCTTTCTGTTTTTTTAGCCTGGGTATCATGGGCGCGTGGAGGTAAAGGCAACCTCAGCTGGCTCGACACCCGCAGTTACGAGTTTTGCCTTTCAGGCAACACAACCGCACTCGCTCGGAAAACCAAAATCGAATTTTGTTTTTCCCTCGCTTCGTTTGTTGTGCGAATCTCGTCGCGTCCACCATGGCGAGAGTCATGGGCCCGGGATCAAAAAACCAACGCAAGAATTGCGTTGGTTTTTGGTTCTTCATTTAAAAATGAATGAATTGTCAATCTTTCCTGCTTCGGGTAAAGTGCGGCTGATATGAAAATCGCGTTGGTTCATGATTACTTGGTTCAGGATGGTGGGGCCGAAAAGGTTCTCGAGGTTCTGCAAAAAACATGGCCGGAGGCTCCGACCTTTGTTTTGTTTTTTAATGAAAAAAAGATGCCGGCGTTTAAGGGAAAAGATATTCGCACGTCATTTTTACAACGCTTCCCTCTCGCGACGAAGAAGTATCAGTGGTACATCAGCCTCATGCCAACCGCGACCGAACATTACGATCTACGTGAATTCGATGTTGTGATTTCGTCGACGAGCGCATTTGCAAAAGGAATCATTACACGCCCAGGCGCGATTCATATTTGTTATTGCCACACACCGACACGCTATTTGTGGACCGACACGCAAAGTTACATTCGCGAATTGCGCGTGCCGAACTTTGTGAAAGCAATGCTGCCGCCCGTCCTCTCGAAACTCCGCATGTGGGATGAACTCGCCGCGCACCGTGTGGATCATTTTGTAGCGAACTCACAAACCGTTTCCGATCGGATCAAAAAATATTATCGCCGCGATTCCGAGGTGATTTATCCGCCGGTTGCAACGAACAACTTTCACATTTCGCCAAAACCAAAAACGTATTTTCTCACCGGCGGTCGATTAGTCGCATACAAACGTTTCGACATGGTCGTGGACGCGTGTAACAAAACAGGTATCACACTCAAAATTTTTGGATCGGGCCCGGTCGAGAAAGAACTTCGTAAGCGTGCGAAGTCGAATATCGAATTTCTCGGTCGTGTTTCCGAAAAAGAACAACGCGAACTCTACGCAAACGCAAAAGCGTTTATTCATCCGCAAGAAGAAGACTTTGGAATCACACCTGTCGAGGCGATGGCGAGCGGAACTCCCGTGATTGCGTATCGCAAGGGCGGCGCGGTCGAGACGGTTGTCGAGGGACTGAGCGGAGAGTTTTTCGATGAACAATCGTGGGAGGAACTCGCGGATCATTTGATCCGATTCGATGCATCGAAGTACGATGCACACAAAATCAAAGCGCATGCGGAGAAGTTTAATGAGGAAAAGTTTGTGGAGAAGATGAGGGAAATTACAAAACGTTATGCGGATTCTCGTTGATTGCAGACATTTGAATACAACAGAACAAAGCGGCGTCGGAGAGTACACCATTCAACTCCTCGGCGCGCTTTTTGAATTACAATCTTCGGCGGCGTCTGGGGACACCACCCATAACAGAGAACATGAATATGTCTTGCTCACGACGGGACGAGAGACACCGGAACTGCTTGCGATCTTTCGCGCGCGCACTTCCCCGTCGTTTGTGTTTCCATCGTTTGTAAAACATACGCACGTTCCCATCGCAAACAAATTTTTGAATGTGAAATTGCTTTTGATGAAACAACCCACACTCAACTGGCTCGTTAAAGATGAAATTGATCTCGTGTTTCTTCCGAACATAAACATCACGGTCCTTCCAACAACCATTCCAACCGTGCTTACGGTTCATGATGTCTCGTGGAAATTTTTTCCGGAATTTTTCTCACACAAAATGCGTGCGTGGCATCATCTTCTCGACGCACACAAACTCATCGGCCGCGCGCATGCGATCATCACACCATCGACAACGACAAAGAACGATGTCGCGCGTGTCTTTCACAAATCCCCAGACGAGATCACAACCATTCCGCACGGTGTCGCTTCGAACTTTCATCCAAAAATGGAAGCACACGACCACGGCGTTCGTTCGAAACTCAAACTTCCAAGACGCTACGCTCTATTCGTAGGAACGATCGAACCGCGAAAAAATGTTTTGTCGATCATTGAAGGAATGAAACGTTATCGCGAAATGACACACGACGATCTTCACCTCGTCCTCGTCGGTAAGTGGGGTTGGAAATCGCACAGCATTCGCCGCAGACTTTGGAAGCGAGACACGCAAGGTTGGGTGCATAATCTCGAGTACATCAATCCGCGCGATCTGCCGGCCGTTTACCGATCGGCCAGCGTTTTCCTCTGGCCATCATTCTATGAAGGCTTCGGATTACCGATCCTTGAAGCAATGGCGTGTGGAGTTCCTGTAATCACGAGTAACATCTCGAGTATGCCGGAAGTGACGGGCACAAGCGCACTCCACGTCGATCCATTTAACATCCAAGACATCGCCGACGCCTTAAAAGGCGTCATTCCGCTCCAACCCCTCCATGAACAGCTCAAAAAAGGCGGCCTCGAGCGCGCAGCGGAGTTCACTTGGGAAAAGGCGGCGGAACAGACGCTTGAAGTATTTAAGAAATCCACCAATTAATTGGTGGATTTCTTAACATTCTCGATCAATTCATGCTCATACATCTTCTTCAAAGCATGTAACACAACAGCGACTCTATTTTCAAAACGACCAGATTCCACCATAGAGTCGATAAAGGCTTCAAGTTGTGGAGTGAGTGAAATGGAAAGTGTGGACATATAAGTTAGTTTAACATGAAATTATCGTATTTTTCTAGAGTGTTCGTTAGCTATCCATCTTCCTTCCTTTTCAACCCTTTCCGCCCTCTCCGCCATTTCCACATTTTCGCTAAAATGAGTAAATTTACTGCGCTCCACTCTTGACAAAATCCCAAAAAAGTGGTATAGTGAGGAGGTTAAAAGTCAAAAAGTCGCTGTGTCCTTCACAACCTAATGGGGAGAGAGCTGTGCTATCCAGTCCCACTCGAAGATAGCAAGGAAAGTAGTTAGAAGTTCGTAGTTAGGTCGGAAAAGGTTCCGAAAACCCTAACTTCAAACTACCAACTACCAACTTCTACTTTTCCAAAACCGATGTTTGAGTATTTCTCGTGAAGTATTTGAACATCGGTTTTTCTGTTAACAGGTCGAATAACAAAGCTGCACAAAGTGCGGTGAGGAAAAAATCAAATGGGTTGGATCATTTTCATTGTGGTTGCATTCATGGTTTCCACTGTGATTGCGAATCTTGTCTCAGAGAATATCAAAAGCCAAGCGGCGGATCTGACGTGGAAGGGTATCCCGCGGAGGACGACGGAACATCAGGCGGTCATCGCATTCGTCTGGACGTCGATCGTCGCCTTTTCGATCTTGATGGGCGTGGGCTACATGTTCACGCATATCGAGTCCGTTGGAGAGTCAACGACCTACCTTAGCTACGACGAGCAGGTCAATGACGGACACGTCATCTACACCGGCAATTAATTTTTCCCTCTCACTTAGCTTGCGCAGCGAATGAGAGACTCGCTCTTTGACACATTCTCGACCTGCCCGCAGCTGCTTCACAGCTGCGGGACTCGACACCGCCCGTCATTTGCGAATGTCGCACATGGTGGTCGGTCTGAGGAAGCACACACGCTCGGCGAATTCGCGGAGCAAGAGGAAATTGAAATGGTCACCAAGGAATGTGTCTTCAAGGCAATTGAAGCGATTGCCGATTTCGTGCATGAACATCATGGACATTTGATGGTCCAAGACGTTGCGCGGCTGACGCTTGCGTTGCGGGAACAGTCGCACTTCGAGTGCGTCATCGGCGTTCCGGGTCTCTACTCGATCGACGCCGGGACGACCAAGCAGATCGTGCGCGTGCGTATTTATCAGGGTGTGCACTCGAACGAACTGACCGACTCCCTGATCGCTCGCATCCTCGACGGCAACGCCTGGACGCACGATGTGTCGCAGTAGTTCTCGACTTCGCGTCGGAACTTCGCTCTTTGAAACAATTTCGACTTGCCGCCAACAGCTTCACTGTTGGCGGACTCGACTTCGTTCATCACCTCCGATCGCCGGATGTGTGGTGCGCGGAGCAGAGTCTGGTTCTGTGTTATAGGCGGGGTCCCCTGACCCCGCGAGGTTTGCACAACAACCGCCCGCCCAAGTTTGGGTCGGCAACAAGGAAAAGCATGTTCCATTTCGGAAAGTCAAAGTCGAATCCCATTCACGACTCGAGGAAGCCTGTCCGCGAGGACGCCTTCGAAGTCCCCTGGACAGATCGTGAGGACGACATGGAAATCGACGACAACGTGAACTACGGCGTGCGGCAATCGCTGCGCAAGAACCGCAAGTTGAACGCCCAGATGAACATGAACACGAAAATCACGGAGCTGCAGTGGATGTTCCGGATGAGCTATGCGGAGGCCGTGAAGATGATCGCCGACGTACAGCGCGACAAGCCGAAGCGGACGCGCGAACAGCGCAGCGACCTGTACCTCGAGTCGAACCCCGACGGCGAGGACAAGATCGCAGCGCTCAAGAAGCGCTACGCCAGTCGGTGCCTCATCCGGTACTTCATCAACAAGGCGCACAACAGCTTCACCTGGAAGAACTCGAACCGCACGGCGAACAGGCAGTGGAACCGCCACGAGCCGACCGTTCACGTCCCGTGGACGATCGGCGAAGAGACGTGCGCGACGTACCTCGTGCAACAGCGCGAAGACGAGCAGGAACGGCACGAACACGCCATGTACATCGCTCGCGAAATGGAGCGTGAGAATGAGCTCGAACTCGCCGCTGCCCGTTGGGACGCGGCGCTCGAAGCGGAAATGGACGCATTCAAAGAACTCGAGCGTCGCTACGACAAGGGCAAGTGGTGCCTCAAGCTCGACACCAAGCCCGATCTCGATCGGATCGACGTGTTGGAGCAGCACTTCGACAGCGGCGCCAAGGTCTACCGGCACGCGGCCTAGTTCCTTCAACAACATCCCTCTCACTTAGCCTCGCGCGAATGAGAGACTCGCTCTTTGAAACAAAGGTCTGCCCGCAGCTGCTTCACAGCTGCGGGACTCGACTTCGAACATCACTTCCGATAGACGGATGTGGTGCGCGATGAGGGTCAACAACGGAGGAAGAAAAAGATGAATGCCAGGCAAGCTCTCGAAAAGATTCGGGCGATCGATCGAGATCACAACCGAGCTTACTGGAACGATGTGGATCGACTCCTCAAGGAGTTCGAACCGGTGTTCGAGGACGATCCTGAAGGGTTCGAAATCAACATCGGTCGGGCCGCTTCGTTTCGCGTCTCACTGCGCAAAGGCGGATACCGCGTGCTTCGCTGGTCGCATTGGGCACACGTGTACGATCCGACGCCGATGGCCAACGAGGCAAATGCGACCGAAGTTTTCGACCGCATTCTCGAAGCCGTCACCGCGCCGGCTGCTGCGTAGTTCAATCAACAACACAACGCTCGGCGATTACGCGGAGCAGAAGGAAGACGTGTAAACATGTCACACGAACAGTTCGTAAAAAAGATCGCGCAGCAGAACCTTCGGCTCAACGAGCAACACGCTGGCAAAACCATCGTTCGGCTCTATGTCGATGATGACGCCAACGTCGTCATCGAATTCCTCGATCACACCGAACTCAAAATCGAAAATACCGGTGGCTGCTGCTACAGGAATTCGATCAAGGTCGACGACATGAATTTCGACTGGAACGAAAGTCCCTAGATCTAAACGCCACTCTCACTTAGCTTGCGCAGCGAATGAGAGACCAAGCTCTTTGACACAAAAGTCTGCCCGCAGCTGCTTCACAGCTGCGGGACTCGACTTCGAACATCACACTTGGGTGGTGGACGATGAGAGGAAAGAAATCGACGAGCAGTTTCGCACGTCGTCCGTGGGCACACGGGCCAACCAATGGAGGCAATGATGCGTAAAACCTACTTCGGGTTCGGAATTGCGGACAATATGTTTCCGGAGGGTGTGATCAACATCCGCCGGAACAGTCTCACGACAGATGAGGCTTGCGAGATCATCGCGAGCGAGGAAGGCTTAGTTGCGTGCCTGAACCCTTCGCACGCTCTGACGATTAATGTCATGCGCGAGCGATTCGGGATCAACGTCCCGATTCCCGAGCGCGCCCCCATCGTAGCACTTGTGAAGGGAGACCGCCTCTTGGTAATGGGAGTCTCGGGACTCCCTCGCCTCGAGGGACGGCACGAGTACACGGCCGAGGAAATCGCGAGCGCCAAGTTCCGGTTCGGCCTGTACACGGTCGAAGTCTAGTTCCTTTACAACATCCCTCTCCCTCGCCTCGCGCGAATGAGAGACTCGCTCTTTGAAACACTTTCGACTTGCCCCGTAGTCAACCTTCCGAGGTTGTACTACGGGGACTCGACTTCGAACATCACCTCCGATAGGCGGATGTGTGGTGCGCGAAGCAGAGTAAGATCGCTCGGCGTGATGTACGCGGAGCAAGAGGAAATTGAAATGCTCACCAAAATTTGTGTCCTCAAGGCGATCGAGGCGATTGCCAGTTTCGTGCACGAACATCACGGCCATCTGACGGTCACGGATGTTGCGCACCTGACGATCGCGTTGCGGGAACAATCCTACTTCGAGTGCGTCATCGGCGTTCCGGGTCTCTATTCGATCGACGTCGGGGCGAGCAGTCAAATCGCGCGCGTGCGTACCTATCCGGGTCTACTCTCGAATGAACTGACCAACTCCCTGATCGCTCGCATCCTCGACGGCAACACCTGAACGCACGAGGTGCCGCAGTAGTTCTCGACTTCGCGTCGGAACTTTGCTCTTTGACATCTGGGTCTGCCCGCAGTTGCTTCACAGCTGCGGGACTCGACTTCGGACATCACATTTGTGTGGTGGACGATGAGGGTCAGAAATCGTCGGCAATTTCGTTCGACGTCCGGAGGCATCTCGGTCAACCATAAGGAGACAATCATGCCTAAGAACCCCTATCGAGATCGATTTTCGAAGCCATTTCCGTGGACCGCCGCATTCGTTGTGGAACACGCTCAATGGCGGGCAAAGCGTGGAAAGAGTCCGTCCTTGAGTTACAAGGGTGAACGCAATCCCAGGAAAGCGCTCGAGTTGGCCAAGATGGACGATGCACTCCAGAACATCGATCATCGTCTGGGTGGTCCCAACTGGTAACCTGATCGCCGCGCGGCCTGATCAACCTTCCCCTCTCACTTAGCTTGCGTAGCGAATGAGAGATACGCTTTTTGACATCTAGGTCTGCCCGCAGTTGCTTCACAGTTCCGGGACTCGATACCGCCCGTCATTTGCGAAGGTCGCAGATGGTGGTCGGTCTGAGGAAGTACAAAGCTCGATAAACGCGCGGTGCACATCCGTCAATTCACTCGATCCCCTTTCGAAAACGCCCGCCCAATGTTGGGTCGGCTGGAGAATGCCGTTGAGCAAATGGTTTACGTGGGCGACATATCTGATTTTCGGACTGGGACTCTTCGCCTTGAGTGTGAAGGCGTTCCTCATCTTCTGGGGCATCCAGATGGGAATCTTGCTCGCCCTGACGCTCTGGTCGATCATCGTACGCGATGAAAAAAAGAAGCGTCTTCCGTTCATGGTGGAAGGCGTCTTGTCAATCATCGTCGTACCGATCGTCCTCGCATTCAATCCGATCATGTACTGGTACTATCTCTTTGCGGGAGAGTACCGGCTTGCGGAACAGTGCTGGACGTTTTCGGACGAACTGTTGTCCTTCATTTCGGACTTCCTCCACAGGAAAAAGCCGGAACACCGTCGCGTCTAGCTCTCATCCGGTCGTCAACGTTCCAACGTTGTACGACCGGGCTTTTCCTGAGCCTTCGACAATCATGTCGAGCTCTCAGGTTTTGCCACAGGAGAAACCATGAACGCATCGTTTTGGAATACAGAAGCACCCGTCAACGGATGGCGCGTCATGCACCTCGTGTGCTGCGTTCTGTTCGGCGTCTGGTACTTTGCCGCTCTTCCCATGATCAGCATGCGGTTCGGCGGCTTCGGAGGAAACGTCAGTCGATATGTGTTCATCCAGGAATATGTGCCCGGCTTCGAGATGTATCGCACGATCATTCTCACGGAGAGGCTGGTGGATGAATACATGAGGGGTGTAATCCTCTCGGCCTTGCCTGCGCTTATCCTCCTCATGCTCGAGATCTTCTCGTGGATTAAGGCAAAGGAGTACGTTCGAAAATTCTAAACGCAAGGAGGTACCCCATGAGATAAAGGCAATCACGCCTTTCCTCTGGTGAGACAATGAGCTGCTTTCGTAACATGAAGACGACCCAGGAGCTTCGCGCGCATCAGGCGCTCAAGGTGGACACTCGCGATTCCGATTTCGAGCCTTTCACCTTCCGCCCTCGCCGCTCGAACATCCGCCACGCGTACGATGACATCAATCGCGCGAACAAGGGTCGCTCCTGGAAGAACTTCCGCCGCATCAAGTGGCGCGCGTAGGCTTTCGTTCTTCAACCCTGCTCGACAACATCCTTCCCCGGATCGCGTCGAGCTCTTTCTTCCCTTCACGAAATGATCGTGAGTGGAAATCAAGAAAGAAATCGATCACATGTTGTGATCGTCGAGAGAAAACTCGTTCAAACAATGGAGGAAGCTGTGTTGGGAAAAGTCATCAAATTGCCTTCGAGAGAAGAAATGCGCTCACGTCTGTTGGCGGTGGACAGCAACAACCACCTGTAAGAACGTTTCTATCCAGAGCTGCTCAAGTATGCCGGATCGGACAAAGTTGCGATGGGTGTGGTGCTGAAGTTGCAACTCGCCATTCATGACTATATCCAAGGCATGCCGGCCGTCATGGGCAACATCATGTACATGCAGATCCCCGACTACATCGATGCGCTCGTCACGGACGAAGAAGTCGCAACGGAAGCCAAGGCGTTCTTTGCGCAGACACAGAAGTAAGCGTTCGGAGATCTGATCATGCAGTATCGCGGTACATTCAACGTGACCGTCACCTACGGATAGTTCATTTCACAGATATTCAAGTTCTGCACCCAAACGGTCTTTCCGGATGGGTGTTTTTTGTTGGAAAATAAAGTTATGGAGTTATGAAGTTATGGAGTGAAGGAAGAGAGATTAGTTTTTTTAAAATCAAAAGACTGCATAATCGAACACTCCACAACTTCATAACTCCATAACTTCCCCACTTTCTGGTATAATCTCCCCATGAACATTGGCATTGATGCACGCATGTACGGGCCCATGGTGGGTGGGGGCGGTCTTGGGAGATATGTCGAGGAGCTTGTGAAAAATTTACAAGCGGTCGACCACAAGAACCGCTATGTTTTGTTTTTGAAAAAAGAGAACTTTGACGCGTGCGTGATCACGAATCCCAACTTCGAGAAGCGCCTCGCGGACGTGCATTGGTATGGACTCGAAGAACAGCTCAAGCTCGGACATATTATCGATCGCGAGCATCTCGATCTCGTCCATTTTCCACACTGGAATGTCCCACTTTTTCTTCGAACACCATTTGTCGTCACCATTCATGACCTCATCTTGCTCGACGAGCCGTTCTCTTCAAAAGTTTCCACAAGACATCAAACGATTTTTGCGCTAAAATACTGGGGATACAAACTGGTTCTTTCGCACGCTGTATCGCGTGCAAAAAAAGTGATTGCTGTGTCGCATGCGACGGCGGATTCTATTTTGCACCACATCGAAGGTGTGGATTCAAAAAAGATTGAAGTGGTGTATGAGGGTGTGAGTACGCTTACAGAGGAATCCCTCTCCCCCCGCCCTCTCCCTCAAAGGGAGAGGGGGCTGTATCTCCTGTATGTTGGGAATGCGTTTCCTCATAAGAATCTTGAACGGTTACTCGAAGCGTTTGCGATTCTTCGGCAGACGCATCCGGAGGTGAAACTCGTGATGGCGGGGAAAGAGAGTGTGTTTTATAAAAAGTTGTTGGAGCACAGCATGTCGAATGTCGAGTTTGTGAACGGTCCGACGGATGTAGAGCTCGCAGAGCTGTATCGAAACGCCCTCGTGTATGTGTACCCATCGCGTGTGGAAGGCTTTGGCCTTCCGCCGCTTGAGGCGATGAGCATGGGCATTCCGGTTGCGGCGTCGGACATTCCCGCTTTGCGGGAAGTCCTGGGCGACGCCGCCGTGTTCTTCCCCCCAAATGACGCTCGTCATTTGGCATCGGTCCTATCCGACCTCTTGGTCTCACCCGAAAAACGCGAACAGCTCATCCAAAAAGGGTACGCTCAAACAAAAAAATACTCCTGGCAAAAAATGGCTCTCGCCATTCAAACCATTTACGAATCGTGTGGCAAAAAAGGTTCTTAAACAATTTGAAAAACAACCCGAACCGCGAAAAAATTTTTCTCGCGTGTCTTTTGAGCGCGCCCTCAGAAACGCGGTGCGTCGAAGATCAATTCTCGATGAGACCCTTCGTTTCGACGAAGCGATCCCGGAGAACTTCCGTGCGGTCTCAACAAACAGTTCCGAGAATCCAGCGGTTCGACTCTATGAATCTCAAAGCCTATCGCCATTCATCCTTGAATTGCGCCCACACGTCCCGTCTCCGGAGTCTATTTTGGCGGAGGAACCAAACGTGAATGTTCAGTTGAATTTTCTTGCGGAAGGACTGAAAGAACTGGAACGGGTCGAGGAAGTTCTGGAACAGATGGAAGACACATCGCAGGATCTCGAACTTTCGTTTCACGAATTACAAGGGCAATTCGATTCGAATGCGGTTGCGGCGCAAGACCTCACCCCCCGCCCTCTCCTTCGAAAGGAGAGGGGGCTTCGTGGGGCGTTTCATCCGCTTATGATGTGGCGACCTCGGACAAATCCGGAACTCATGCCGCTTCGGATTCAAAAACTGAATGCTGTTTCTATTGATGCGTTTGAACCAAAAACCGTGCCGGAAAATATTTTGGCGTATTTTGATTTGCCGGAAGAAGAAGAAAAAGAAGTCGAGAAGTCAGGAAGTCAGGAAGTCGAGTATATAAATCTGGAATCGTTGTTTGACCTCGAGGATATACCAGAAGTCATCGACGAAAAACCAAAACGTTCTTGGCTCCCGTCGTTTGAATTCCTTGTCATGCCATCCGGTTGGCAGCGTGCGATTGGCGTGTTTGTTGTTTTGTCGTTTGCGTTTGTGCTTCCGCTGCATGCCATGCAAGTGATCAATCGTTTGCGTGATGCAAAAACGGGTGCGGCTTCAAATGGTGCGCAAGCTCTGCAGAGTTTAAAAAATGCGGCCGGAGCAAATTTGGTTTCGAATCCTGACGAAGCGGGCGCGCATTTTGCCGCCGCAAGTCTTGAATTTGGAAAAGCAAAAGAGAACATTGATTCGCTCGGAACAGGCGTTTCCCTTCTCCTTGCTGCACTCACCCCAACACAAGCATCGATCAAAACAAACACCGCCCTTCTCAAAATCGGATCTGAACTTTCCATTGCCGGCTCGCGCATTGCCGATGGATTCAGCGCTATGCACACCGAAGTTCGTCCAACTCCATCCTCACGTCTTGAAATTCTGAGTTTGTACCTCAACTCCGCCCTTCCCCACCTTGTTGCCGCACAAAAAGCGATGAAAGATGTGGATGTCCGCGCGATCGATGACGCGCATCGTGAAACCTATACACAATTAGCCTCGGCTCTTCCGGCCCTCGTTTCCTCCACAAAAGATTTTCTCTCACTGTCTGATGCCCTCTCTGCCATTTTGGGAACAAACGAAACAAAGCACTATCTCCTCGTATTCCAAAACAACACCGAGCTTCGTCCAACCGGCGGATTTATGGGAAGCTATGCAGAAATGAAAGTGCACAATGGTGTGATGGAAGAACTCAAAATTCCAGGCGGCGGATCCTATGATTTGCAAGGGCAACAAAAACAATCGTTCGTGTCGCCGTGGCCGCTTCAGCTGCTTTCCGCAAAATGGGAATTTCAAGATGCAAACTGGTTTCCGGATTTTCGCACAAGCGCACGGCACATTATTTCCTTCTACAAAAATTCGCGAGGATCGGAAGTCGACGGCGTGATTGCGGTGAATGCGAACTATATCGAGGATCTCATCGGACTCCTTGGCCCCGTCGACATGCCAGAGTACGGACGAACAATCGATCAGAAAAATTTTATTACAGAAACACAAAAAATTGTTGAGCTCGAATACGACAAAACACAAAACAAACCAAAAGCATTCATCGGCGCGCTTGCGCCAAAACTCATCGAAAAAGCATTGAATGAAACGCCGGACACATTCCTCACGCTTGCGGATCATTTAAATAAAGGACTCGCAAGCAAAGATATTCAACTTTATTTCACAGATGAACGGGCGCAAAAAACCGTGCTCGCGCGTGGATGGGGAGGAGATCTCAAACAAACCGACAAAGATTATTTGCTCGTCGTGAACACAAATTTGGGTGGAGGAAAAACCGATGCGGTGATTGAAGAAGAGGTGGATGTGAACGTCAAGATTACGGAAAATGGTCAGATCACAAACACGGTTACGATCACACGTAAACACACGGGCGATCCATCGGATCCATTTACGGGCGCGCACAACGTGAACTATCAACGCCTCTACGTTCCAAACGGAAGCACACTTTTGCACGCCGCAGGATTCACCATTCCTCGCGGTAACCTCTTTGAAGATCCAGATCCAAGTTGGATCGTCGATCCGGATCTCCAATTCGCGGATGCAAGCTACACGATCGACAAAGAAAGCAGCACGCAAATCTACGAAGAAAATGGAAAAACCGTCTTTGGAAACTGGACGCAAACAAAACCGGGAACTGTGACGACAACCACATTTACGTATACCCTTCCGTTTACCCTCGAGAATCTCGTGACGCAAAACAAAACAACCGAGCAAATCAAATCCTGGCTTGGAATCATGGCAAGCGAAAGCTATTCCCTTCTTCTCCAAAAACAATCTGGCGCAAATAACCGAACCACAACCGTTCGCGTCGATGTTCCAGACACGATGAAAACACTTTGGAGTTCGAATAATCTCACACAAACAAAATTTGAAAACACCGAAGACGCCTTTTTCAGCGCATTGTTTGAACCAACCTTATGACAGACAACCGACCGCACAAACCAAAAATAACTCCGCGAGATGTTCGTAAAGATCTGCGTGCCATCTATGAACGGACGGACGGATCGATTCCGGACATGAGCCGATTTTCGGCGCGCAAAAAATCGGGCTTGCACCGATTTTTAGTCCGAGGCATCGTGCTTCTGCTTGTTCTCTCTGCGGTCGCGTGGTCTGGATTCTTTTTCTTCTCGAATGGTTTTTTTGAAAAACAAAATTCATTATCGGTAAAGATCGAAGGACCAACGGAGGTGAAGGCGGGCGAGCTCGTCTCGTACAACATTCGTTATGAAAATGCAGGCGATGTCCCGATGGCTGCCCTCGAACTGTCCGCCAAACTTCCTCCAGACTTTCACATACGCTCCACAACTCCAGAAGCAAACGATAAAAACGTCTGGACGATTGGATCGCTCACCCCAAAATCAGATGGCGTGATTACCGTAAATGGAATGTTTCTTGCGGAAGTTCCGTCCAAACACAAACTCCAAGCGCTCTTCACCTACAAACCCGCAAACTTCAACTCATCGTTTCAAAGCATTCAAACGCTTGATGTAAACGTTGCAGATTCTGTTTTGCAAATGACACTGAATGGCCCCGATCAAGCGCTTCCAGGTGATGAAGTGCAGTACGTTATTACGGTTGGTCATACGCAAAAAGAACCGGTTGAAAATATCCGCGTCATCCCAAACATTCCTCAAAACTTCACCATAAGCGGAACAGATCCGGCGTTTGAAAGCGGAAAGCATGAGTGGAATCTATCAATCCTTCCACCAAACCAACCAAAAACGTTTAGCGTCAAAGGTTCGTACACCGCATCTGCAACCGGAGACCAAAACATGAGCGCGACGGTCGGGTTCGTGTCGGACGATGTGTACCTCAAACAAAAAGAGGCGAGCGTTGTCACAAAGATGCAAGGCGGCTCGATTGCGTTTCACTTGATCGTGAATGGATCAAATACCAATCAGACCGTTGATCCGGGAAAGACGCTTCGTGGATCCATCGATTATGTGAACCAAGCAAAAACAAGCGCGCAAGATGTTTCGTTCACGCTTGCCCTTGATGGCACAGGTAAACTCCCGATCGATTGGGCACGTGCAGAATTGAAAAGTGGAAAACGCACGGGCAATCAAATTGTGTGGGATAAATCCACGCTTGATAAACTGAGACTCATGAAACCAAATGATTCCGGCATCCTGGATTTCACCCTTCCCCTTTCAACCGAATCAGGAACGACCGATCACTTCACCATGACGCTCACCGTGCGCATTGGATCACTCGGAGAATCTGGCGGCGCGCGCACGATCTCGGCAACTCCGATCCTCATCTCCATCAACTCACAAGTCGGATTCACAAGTGAAGCGCGATACTTCACGGAAGACGGCACTCCTGTTGGATCCGGACCCCTTCCTCCAACGGTTGGGAAACAAACAACGTACCGTGTGTATTGGAACATCTCGAACACCTTACATGACCTGTCGGGTGTGACGGTCACAACCACGATTCCCGCAAACGTCATGTGGATGAATAAAAGTCTGACAGACATTGGTTCGATCGCTTACAAAAACGACACGATCACTTGGACAATCCCAAAACTGCCAAAATCCATCACACACGCTGGCGCCTGGTTTGATGTCTGGATCAAACCAACAGAATCTGACGTCGGAACCTCGATGCCGCTCACAAGCGGAACATCATTCACCGCAAAAGACACGGTCACTTCACAAACGATTACAAAGACCGCCGATCCGCTCACAACGAATTTGGTGACAGACGAATTTGCAAGCGGAAAAGGAACGGTGAAGAAGTAAGTAAAATGCACACGATTTATTCGTGTGCATTTTCAATAAAAAATCACAGATCAAAAATCTGTGATGAAAAGTGAGTCTTGTTGCCAGCAAACGGTGTTATACTCGTGAAGGACAAGTTTGCCAAGTTTGGGTGAATAGCGATAGACCATGATTGCGCAATTCTTGGGGTCGTCTTCTTTTGTTTTCAGGTAACCTTCGATCATTTCCAAGCTGAGTTCATCGAGATACGCTCGTGCGCACTGGATTACACGGCCGTGTGTGAAGATGAACACGCGCTTGCCGGCGAATCGTTTGTACAGATCCGCGAAGGCGGCGACGAGTCGCTTCTCGAGAACATCGGCGAGACTTTCGCCGCCAGCTGGACGTGCGTAGTAGTCGCCGACCAAATCCCAGTAGGGCTGCTGATACGGAAAATTCTGCTCCACGTCAGGACGTGGCATCAGGTACGTATGTCCCGCTTCTCGTTCACGCCATCGACGATCTTCGAGTACGGGAACATGTACGTCTCCGTACGCACCCATAATTCCTCTGAGTGTCTGTCGTGTCCGCAAATGCCCCGAGTGAATACACGCATCTGGTTGCCCAAACTTCATGCGCAAAAACGGACCGCTGTGCAGCGCTTGCTGCTCCCCTTCTTTGGAAAGAGGAATCCGATGATCGGGATATCGATCCTCTGCGGCAATCTGATCATGGCGTTCCAAAAACAACTTACCCGCATAGGCCTTGTTGTTCTTTGACTGCGCGTGGCGAATGAACACCACAAGCGTGGGAAATCCAAGAAGTGGGCGCAGAAATGGGATGTATATGCAAATCGTTCGCCAACAAACGAGAAGTTTTTTGAGCATGGGACCTCTTGTAAATGAGCACATCGAACACTTTGTCCGACTGGGGAGTGTGTCAGAAAAGATGGGGTTGGTCAAGGAATTCAGAGAAATCATTGACAATCCCCGCCGTCGCGCTACGATCCTGTTGGGAGGTGCGAAATGAAAAAGGTGAAATTGCGATCCTTGCAATTTTTGTATCAGATAGCAGCCTTTGCTCTTTTTGCGATCAGTGTTCCGTTTTTTCTTCTCGGCATCGTCTGTGTTCCTTCAGCCCTCGTCCTTGGGTTGCTCGTCATTTGGTTTTGCCTTTTGTACGAACGCGCAGAGGAAGGTCCGGAAACCAAACTCATGCTCGTAGAACTTTCCACGATCGTAACTCTTGGGTTTGTCTCCATTCTCGCGAGCCTCCCCGGAGCGATCACAATCGGCTTCGGAATGCTGTGTGTGAAAGCAGGAGAATTCCTGCGTGAGCAATCATATCTGTTGCCCTACGATTCTGAATTCTTTTCGGAGGCCTCATGAAGAAAATCGTAAACGCACTGCGCGTTGTAGGAAGCGTGAGTGTTGGAACGCTTGGCGTTGCTGTGGGTGTCTGTGGATTGCCATTCATGGTCATCTCTCTGCCTGTGGCAATGCTTGTTGCAAAGCAACTTCCAGATGATGATGACATGCACATCGATGTCGACGAGGAATCAGAAAGCGCAGATGCGCAGAAAGCGATCAATACGCTGAGCGAAATGCTTTACGGTGGCCTCATCTTTGGCGTTCTCCTCATTCCACTCGCTCCTGCAGGTCTCTGTTTCACAGCCGCTTCGCATCTGTGGCCAAACACAGAAACCTGAAATTCGTTCGACCCACCACTCGGGTCGTTTTTTTATCCAACAAAAAAAGAAGCCATTTCGGCTTCCTTGAGTCTTACTCTGAAAGGAGTGCGGTGAGAATCATGCCAAGGTTCGCCCAGTCCGTGAGCTGTTTTTCGAGCAGTTCTCGAACCGTGTAGATTTCAACGTATGTGCGTTCGGAGTCTGTTTCGACACCGTGCGCGACTCCCTCTTGCTTGCGCATGAGAGAAATCTCTTCGGCATCGAACTCGCACATAAGGACGTGTGCGCAGTGTGTCGAGAATGTTCCTGCGACTTGGCGCGCACCGAGATATTTCAAGCGACTGGGCGCAACCGAAAATCCCGTCTCTTCGGACAACTCATGTGCACCGGTTGTAAACGGATCCTCGCTCGGTTTCCACGACGAACCGCCGGGGACTTCTCGAATGAAACAGTCACCCAATGATGCTGTGGAACGAAACTCACGCACGATCACGATTTCTGTATCGAGAATGTTTTCTGACACACGATGAAACGCGACAATCGCGGAAACATCTGGTCGTGACAAAATGATTTCGTTTGTTTTGTTGCGATCTTCACTCGCAATATACACATTCACACGAAGCGCATACGAAAACAGAAATTGTTTCTTTGGCCCGACGTAAAATGTAAAAAGAACTCGTGCACCATCCAGACGATTCCCGGCCGCTTTCTGCGCCGTGATCCACGCCTGAAACTGTTTGCTCTTCCACATATGCAGCGGAACATCGCGTTCACCACCGGTTCGAGAAGCGCCCGCACCAATGCGTTCAACGGCGCACGCGAGCGTTTCGCGCAGATCATGGAAACGCGGAATGAATTGCATGTCCGCGTGCATAGCCATGTACCGCATGCTCGGTGCACTTTCCGGATAGCCGAGAACGACTTTTCCGGATTCCAGGTACATGCCGTATTCAATGTTCGTCGTGAGCGCCGGGAGCGACGTCATGTCGCGCGGAACCCAGAAGACGATCACGTCGCACATATCGAGGTACTTTTTTTCCCAATCCACCTGCGCATCAAATCCATGGCGCCAATCCCCTTTCTCTTTCGGAAGCGGAACGAATACAACACCGTCGTATCCGAGAGCTTCGAGAAGCGCAAGCGCATCCGGTCGCCAATCGTAGTGCGACGGATCGCGCGGCGAAGGGCCGGCAAGAAAAATGCTTTTCGAGAATGTCTCGGGTGGCGTGTGCGGAACGTAAACAACTTGCATCTGGGACATGGGAACTCCTACTTTTTCTCGTCATTGTGACGAGCGAGGACTTTATCCCAAAACAAAAAAGAAGTCGAGAGACTTCTTTCTATCGCAATTTTCTTCGAAGACTACGTGCAAATCGGTACGCGGCATATCGCATCGGCTTCAACACAACATCCACCGCATCCGGATACGACACCTCTTCCCCACCGAATCCTCGTTTGAATCTGGAGATTCCCGACCATGGGTGACCCGCGGGCGCGTCGATCTGTGTAACGCCCCACCAGTCATACGAAGTCATTCCTCGAGACTTCGCATCCTTCATTAATTCCCAATGCAGCAAATACGGTGCCATCAAATTTCGTTTCACATTCGAAGACGCGCCATGAAGATACGTCCGTGTGTCACCAAAATCGATCATGATGTTGGCGGCGAGGATATCATTCTCATGTTTTGCGATGGCAAGAAATGCGACTCCATTTTCGATCATCTTTCGATAATATTCTTTGCCATGTAATCGAAATGCGTCGCGTGATGCGGTTGCTTCAAACACGGGCCAAACCTCGTCGATCGATGCAGTACGCATCTCGATCACAACACCTTTTTTCTCCGCAAGACGAATGTTGTACCGCGTCTTCTCGTGCATGTTTGCAAGAAGTTCATCGGACGAAAGAGAAAGATTGGTAATGAGCGTGTGGGCAGGTTGGATTGAATTTGTTTTTTTTCTTGTTTTGGGTGAAGTCTTTTGATCCCGCTCTGTTGGTGATTCGATGCGGAGGAACAAATCATTGCGTGTAATTTCGGATATATCCACGATCGAAGCTGCTCCGATCGGCCCGCGTGGAACATACGCATACGTTCCAAAATGCGGGATCGTTTTCCGAATCACTTGTGCGACTGCATCCACATCATCCGTTTCCGACATCCACGCAACACGATCGACTTTTTCTCCAACAGACTTCTGAAACTCACCCCATGCAAACGATTGCAAAAATCGACCCGAGCGCGGGCCGTGTTTTTGGACAAATGCGTCCCACTTATTCTTTGGCAATTCGTTTACTGTTTTCAACATACATTTTCTGATACGCACGTCGCTTCGACTTCGTGAGAACATTCAATTCAATCAATAAATCTGCAATAAGAAAAATAATCACGGTGACAAAAAAGACATACCACATGGCAAGAAGACTTTCGTCTCTGATCAGAAGAATTAACACGATAGCAATAACACCAACGAGACAAAAGACGATCCATGTGTACGGTGAGATGGGAGAAGATAATCCGTGTGTTAATTCTTGTCGTTGAAACGCAATTTCTCTTGTAATAAAAAGCAATTCTTCATAAAGCATTTCGTCTTTTTTTGTCTTTGGAACAAACGTGTAAATTTCATGTGTCAGATCACGAAATGACGCATCTGATGTGTGATAGGTTGCAAAATCATGTGCACCAATCGATTGCAAATACGCGATCAGGGATTTTTTAACTTCTTTTTTCCAACGAGCATTTGCTTCGATGTTTTCGATCAAATGCATAATTCTTCTTGTACGAGAAAGCTCAAGCGTAATACTTACATGCAATGTTTTGTTTCGACTCATGGTCTGATTAATCAAAAAACCTGAAAGAAAAACAAAAAGAATGAGTCCGTTAAGAGGATTCGCAACAGACGGAATTTTTCCGAGAGAAAAAAGAGGAACGAAAGAAACGATTCCGTACCCAAGACCAAAAATCACCAGCAAGCGTATGAAATAGGAGATTCGGAAAAATTTCTGCATATCATTTTCCTAACATTTTTAACGCCGCTCTTATTCTCTCCTCCGTCGTCTCCCCTTCCACCGTCGATAAAATTTGCTCCGCATCTCTCCTTGTATATCCAAGCGCTTGAAGTGCACTGATTGCATCCTCATCTCCACCATTCGAGGTTTCCTCTTCCACAAGCACACCTTTCAATTCCAAAATGATTTTCTGCGCGGTCTTTTTTCCAATTCCCGGAACACTTGTGAGAAAGGCAAGATCACCATTTGATATTTTTTTCTTTACGGATTCAATCTCTTCAGTAAACACAATCCGCTGCGCACTCTTTGGTCCAACGCCTGAAACTGTAATGAGTTTCCAAAAAAGTTCAAGCGCTTCGATGGTGGTGAGTCCAAATAGTTCGTGATCACTCTCGCGAATCGCTTCATGTGTGTAAAGCGTGACAACTCCTCGAAGTGTCATCGCAACCTGATCCGGTAAAAAAATTTTGTATCCAATGTTATTCGATCGGACAATCACAAATCCGCTCCCCCGATACATCACTTCACCCTCTATCATCGCAATCATATGCCGTGCTTAAATGTGTTTTGATAAAACGCGCTCACACGGCGATTTACTTCTGCTTCAAGTGACGATGGAAGGACAGGCATCTCTGCTTCTCCGATCACCGCTTCCTGAATTTGTTTCAACAATTTTCCAAACTTGGGGCCTGGTTCCATTTTAAACAATTCGAGAAGTGCCATGCCATCTAATCCAACCTGTTGAAATACACGGTTGCGTTCTTTTGTTTTTTGAGACTTTCTCTCCATTTCCTTTTGGATTCTGCGCTCCGGAGCATAATCATGCTCCGACTTGAGCGCATTTGCAAACTGCACGACGCGATGATGTGATTCACCATTCACCGTCATAACCGAACCACAAACCATGTCGAGAAACATGCAGGCCTGCGATAATCGCAGATAATTCTCGGCGTCATATCCGCGCTTGTCTGCGAGATACAAGTAACGCTTTACGTGTGACGGATTCACTTCTGCAAAGTCCATGCCAAACTGCATGTGATGTGCAATGAGATCCTCGAGTAAATTGCGATCACGTCCTGTCAGCCGATGTGTGACCACGAACCGATCGAGAAGCGCTTGATAAACGGGCGTATAAATGAGCGTATCATGATGTGGATAATGCACGTCGATCTCGTACGTTTCATAAAATCGTTTTTGCAGCGCGCGTGCCGACTCGTTCGGATGCTCCTTCGCGAACTCGTGAAAGAGTTCTGTGTAAGCCGTTCGAAGTTCGACGCGACGCTTTGCATCGGTTGTGATTTCGTACGTAAGTGGCGCATTGAATCCGAGTCGGTCGCCCTCTGATCCCTTCGGCGCGGAAAAAACAATACTCGTCCATTTTGCAATGTCATGTATGAGCGCAAACACTTCGAAGAGCCCAATGTTTTCTTTAAACGCAAGTTCAAGCTCTTCGATCTCTCCTTCATACCCTTTCAGCCGACGTAGTTCTTCGATGTCGACAAGGTGCAACTCTTCTTTTTGCATTGCGTAGATCGTGCAGAGCATTGCTTTCACATGCGCATGCACAAACGGACCTTCTGCGTGATATCGAATGTCTTGTGGCGTTTGTAATAGTTCCGCGATCAAAGGCTCCGCAGCAGATGCTCCCGCAAGTAACGCGTCCGCAGACAAAAAAACAGCCGGTGTGTTTGTCACACGTCGTAAAGCCGCATCAAGGAATTCGGTTTCGTGCTGTTTATGAAATGATCCGGTATGCCACATAGTAGAGATATTGTACTGCAAAATGCAAACTCGCGCCAAACAAAAAAACCACCCGTTGCCAAGGCTATGGGTGATAGATTCTTATTCTCGTTTCCGAAGGACAACGTATGTCACTCCAGAAATTTCTGCCGCACTTCGACCATCCCGAAATGTTTCGACAATGTTCTGCTTCGACAAAAACGCATGAACCGCTTCGCGCATTTTTCCCGTGCCGCGACCATGGATCACTTTGATCACATCCTCCCCTCGCATGAAGGCAGAATGCAAAAAAATATCGAGGTCGTGAACTCCGGCGTCGGTATCGAGACCATGCAGGTCGATGCTTGGCGCGTTCCCCGAAAGTTCCGCGCCAAAAATTTTGGACTCTGCGATCGACTCAGGCGTGTCGATGGCACGCGAGCTCTCTCGAGATTGTTTCCAAGGCTTAGGCATAGAGCACCTCTTTTACCTCTTTGAGTCCAACCCGCTTCTTGCCGGGCTCATTACGATACCCCCAATTGTGATCCATGCCAAATGTGAACCCGCCGAACGCTTTGAACAGTTTCATGGCGTATTTTGATTCTTGCACGTAAATCAATTTGCGTTTGTGCTCGATGATAATGAGTGACGTCGGCTTGCCGAACTTCATCGCAACAACGCGCGAGAGTCTCGGACGCAATTGCACGTCCGCACGCGTCTCGACAATAAAATATCCATTCCACTCCACACGCTTTGCCCAAGCCGCCGCAACCGCACGATCTTTTTTCGCCTCCGTCTTCGGATTCTGCAGTGGCTTTACAAGCTCATCGCGAAACGCAACCACTTTCTCGATTTGTTTCTTTGTATACTTCGCATCTTGCAGCGCCCAAATATATCCTTTGTCCATGATGCCGATTCCAAGCACAAGACGCGGATCGAATTTCAGCGCGTTCAACTTCGCATCGGTCAGCTTAAACAATTTCAAAAATTGCTCAAGCGAAGACGGAAGGAGTCGTCCCGTTTTTGAGTTGCGTGCGCGATCGAGTCCGGTGTAATTGTGATGATCGATGATGATCAGCTCGACCCCGAGCTTACGCAACTTCGCCTCCGTCTTCTCCCCCGGCATCTCAACAATCACAACACGCTTACATTTCGTTTTTTTCACGAGAGACACAAGATCTTTTTCCTCGTCGAGAGATGCACCATGCTTTTGTGTCGACAACAACATCGGAAGCGAAATCACCTCGGCAAGTTTCTTGATAAGCATGGCTTCCGCGTCGTTTGGCGGAAGAATGAGGAGGGTGCTCGAAAAATTCATATGGGGACAGTATACTGCATCCATATGGAATCATCACACATTTATCGGACGGAAAGAAAAGATCCGATGTTTAAAAAAGCAGAAGAGCGACTGAAACAAGAAAAAGGAATTTCGCACAAGGAAATTCGAGAAATGGCCAATAACATCGCACAGGAAATCAAAGATCGCGCGATCAAAAAAGGGGAAAATCCGCATGCGGCATCTGTTATTTTGCACTATTTTAATGAAGGAGACCTCTACCAAGAGTGGCGTAGTCGATTTGCCTTCTCATCAGATGAACCACTTTTGGAACGCGAAGAAATTGTGGAGGCGTTAAAACCGATCAAAGTGGCGATCTTGCGTGAATTACAAAAATCGCATTCGGACATTGCTTGGTATGAACAAGGAGATCAGTTGGAAACAACCCATCGTCCCATTAGACATCTTAGCGAAAGACATGTTGTAAAAGAACTTGGTTCCTTTGTCGATGAAGCAAATCTCAAAGCTCTTAAAGAGCTATACGATCTTGATGTTCGATCGCCATTTATTGCTTATCATCACAGAGCATCAGATAAGAAAACGGGCCTTCAAATATCGCAAGAAATCCCCATTGATCATATAAAAGATCGTTTAAAAGAAACCAAACGTCAGCCATTTTCACGAAGTGCGCTTCAATTTCTTGATAATGTGCGTGGGTTGCACTTTTTGGTCTCGCACGGCTTTGCGTTCTCCGATCTTTCAACCGATAATCTGGGCATCAATAAAAAAACAAACCGTGGAGAATTGTTTGATCTTGATACGCTTGTTAAACAAGAGGATGCTGATGATTCAACATATACATCAAAAAATCACATGTACCCTCCGGAAATATATGCATCTGTATCTCGTAATGCATTTAAGAAGTATTCGATCGATGTTCCAAACAGAAAAAAACGTGAGCCACAAGCGGTGTATGAATTGGGTGTTTCTCTTTTAGAGATCATGCAATCTTATCTCAACGATCGAAACAGTGATCTTTTTTTGATGGTATTGCTTTATGCAGAAGCGATGACGGATTCAAACCCTGAAAATCGTCCGAGTGTGGAACAGATTCTTAAAGATCTTGGGGAATATTGCCCGGAGCCCGAAGCTGCACACGCATAAAAAATCCGACCGCTCACAGCTGTGGCGGTCGGGAGAGTTGCGCAGTTCGCGCTCTGCGTCTTTGTCGCGTTTCTTGCGCCGCTTGCTCGGAATCGTCTTCCCAACAAACCGTCCGTCCGTACGGATCCCGCCCGCGATTTCGGCTTTCCGACGCGCGGCCTGCGACTCCTTCAGAGATTCGAGCAGTTCCTTGTTCTTCTTCATCTAATCCTCCGTGGGTAAAAGTTATATAGGCTTTAAAAGAAACTTCTCAATAACACGATCTATTTGGATCGTATCATAGTAAAAGGCCCAACACGAATGTCAGGCAAAAAAGACTAGGCCGGTGTGCCGTACTTCGCACGCCACTCTGCTTCCCAGACTTTGCGATCACGTTCCTGCTTGCGCAAGGATCGTTTTTCGCTGCCGGAAAGTTTTGTGGTTTTGCGACACGACCCATCACACGGAACTGCCGTGAGCGTATGCGTGGCACACGTCACGGGCGTGCGTTCACGATGCCAATCGTAACTCTCGTGCCAATGCACATGCAGAGTTCCGAGACAGTAATCCTCCGATTGGCTGTTGCGTTTGGCGTAAAAAGACGCAAACGTCACACCCTTGATCGGCTGACCTGTCGCAAACAGCGCGTACAATGTCTCGTCAAGTTCGACGACCGTCGGAAGAATCCGACCATCATCATTCTTGAGAGAATCACGCTGCGCTTTTGCAAGCAACGCACGCAAATCACACATCCGCGACTCCGGCTTGCACGATCCGTCGCACGGACCATCCGCTTGCACGCTCTTCTTTTCACCAAAGAACGAGGCGGGAGTACGTGAATAGTGCACCTTGCCGTCACAGAAATCCTGCTTCTCAAGGCAATCAGAATCCGACGTACGAAAAATCACTGCGGTCATGGGAACCTCCGGTCTCGAACGCACGAGACGAAAAAGCCTCTTACTCAACAGGATCGCTTTGATCGTGTCGAGAGTAAAGGGGCCGAGCGAGTCCGAGTGCTCGGCCGAGAATTCTAAATTCTGCGCCAAAAGAGCCAAATGAATTTGTTTTTTGGGAGCGATGCCCTCCACTCATTGAATCTTTTTTGTGATTCTGATTCAAGTTCGCCGTATACTCTCTCAAGCAAGACAAGATCGGTCAGAGGCGTCAGATCGATGTCAGGTGCAAACATGTAGACATAAAAACCCGTTTGCCGAATACCAGACTCATCGTTCTTATATGTATCGATCTCACACCATTGCCAACCCGCTGCCGCAAGCTCATCTATCCCCTCTTGCGATTCCGTCTTTCTCCTCAAAACTTCAGCTTCCAATTGGTCGAGAGGATAATCAGCAATGGACACACCAGTATTCTCCAAATTCTTCTCGCGTCCAAGAAACATTTCAAATTCCCCAATCTCTTCTTGCAGATTTCGACTCGTCTCATACAGTTCTTGCAAACGTTTCTCGAGACGCTCAACCGCAACTTCGCTAATTTCATTCGTTCCGTCAATTTTTGCCTGATTGCCAGCGTATCCTCCGCATCCTTCATACTCAATCATCACACTTCCGTCTTCGTGGAAGACGTAATAGTACTTATTCGTCTCATCACAATAACTGCAGGAACTCGTCGCATAAAGAAAGCGCTTCGACATCTTCATTCTCCTCGATGCGCTCACCGCATCTATGCACTCAGCCATCGGGAGAACGAGCGGGTATCGGCAAGAATATTTCTACTCATCCCATTCCGCATCCAGATCTGTCACTGCATCGATGAATCCACCTTTGCGGGAAAATCCACATGCGTGTCCCGTTTCCAAAAAGTGATCAACCGCTCTCGCGAGTTGATTTTTCTTTCCGTACTCATCAGGCTCATCAAGATCGATCTCCAGATCCTTGGGCTCACATGAACCGTCGCAAGCTGAAATGTATGGTGATCCGTACTCGTCTTCTTGGATGTGCATCTTTTTATCGACACACAAAACCAGATTGGGCTTATATTGATCATCCCCACGATAAGCTTCCTCCACACCAAAGACATGTTGTTTGCCTTTCAAAAGACGAGCCATTGGAGCCTCCTGTTGTTGTCTACATAAAAATTCGAAGCTTGTGGGAAATCTTCGTTTAAAATTCCCCGGGATAAATTGTGTTTCCTCTCACTCAACGCGAGATCCTCGCGACGAGAGTCAAGGGGCCGAACGAGATGTTCGGCCAAGGGTTGCTAGTGTGTCGACGTGTTACGCCGTGACAGGTTCTCCGCCTTTCGGGACGCCGTTGGATTTCTCCGCGGGCTCCCCTTCCGGTTTCACATTCCCACGCTCGCGCGCGAGAAGCGATTCCTTCTTTGGCAGATACACCGGCCACACTCCGTTCAGGATTTGCGTTTCCGCATCCTTCGGGAGATTGCGCACGTGACGCCTGGCGAGCCGCACTTCCCACTCACGGGACTTGCGCGCACGCTCCTCGTTCTCAGCCACTCTTGCGAGCGTACCGAGATACGGGAACGGGCGGCAGTCCGCATGGAGCAGAAATTGCGTGAGGTCAGCGACCCCAGCCCGACGACCAAGCTTCTTGTTCATCACCCCAATCGGGAGGATGAGCGCGTTGCTCAGATCGACGACTTCGCCACCACAGATGACGCAAGGGTTGCTCATAGGAACCTCCGGTCTCGATCACGTCGAGACGAACACCGTTGTTCGAACCACCACGAAGTTGTGATGTGTCGAAGATAAGGGTCGAAGCGTGAAGCGCTTCGACAAGATTCGAATAAGGTTCTGCTCCCTCAGTGGCTCACAACATTTTTTGGCATGTGACTCCAACGGCGTTTTACGGGAACGATTTTCCCCAAGCTCTTTGGTTAGAAGAGCGATCCTTCGACCTCGTCAGCGGCTGTAAACCGTCCTGACGATCTCACCGTTCCTGCGAACGGTAACCTTCGGGTGGTGAGCCCGCGCGGGAGGCATGGCCACTCGCACCTCCGTCGATCGCTCGACCGAAAGGTGACGAATGACGCCGCACCGCTTCACCGTAAAAGGACTCATGGGAACCTCCAGTCTCGAAACGTGTCGAGACGAATCAGATCTTCGATCCACCACGAAGTTGTGATGTGTCGAAGAAAAGGGCGAAATGAATTTCGCCGAGAGTATCTGATTACGCTTCCGCGTCGTCCTCAGCTTCATCCGCGCTTTGCAGCGAGACTCCACCGATTTCCGACACGTAACGCATTACGGCATCCGACCACCCATGTACGAAGTACACCCCCGGTTCAGATTCCGGAGCGGCGCAGTGAAGCGTCGGGACGACCGTGATGAGGACGGCTTTGGCGTCCGGAGACACCTCACGCACGTACTGCCGCCAGGTTTCAAGGAACCCGCGACCCACCCATTCTTCGTTGTCGGTGATGCCGACGAACAGATCGACCTTGTCACGCGTCTGAAGCAGACGAGACACGGGTGCCGACAGTGAAGTCGAACCGCCACCGAGCGACGAGATCTTGCGAGCGTTCGTGAGAACAGCGTCGCGCGGATTGAGCGAGACATCGACCACGTGCCCCTCGAAAGGAAGCACCGTCACATTGGGACACTGTTTGAGCAGGCCCGCCGCGAAGATTCCGGAGACTTCCGCCGCCGAAATGGATCGTTTCTCGTTCGTGAAACACGATTGCATGGACCCGGAGACATCCGGCGCGAGACACACACGACCTCCGAAGAGCGGCATGTTCGAAACCGAGTGCTCGAGCGCATCCGACAGTGCGGCCAGGATCCGAGGATCTGCGTCCGACTGTTGCGAGTACATCTTCCAAGCGCGATAGCACTGGAACGGAAGGACGCGAGCCGAACGAAGAGCGTCCGGGCGAGACAGTTTCTCGCACGCGATCGTGATGTTTTCCTGATCGGAGAAGACTCCGTGACGCGTGAACGTCATCAGGTTCATGAGCAAGTTCAACGCCGGAGCGTTGCGCAGGAGTTCCACCCAAACCTCACGGCTCGGATTCGACACTGCGACCGTCACAACCTCGTAAGGCAGACGGGCTCGCCGGATGAGCTCAGCCTGTTCGACCGGATCACTCGTGCGCTTGAGCGCTTCGAGTGCGACCACCATCGGGTTCGCGAAAACCTTCTTGCCTTGGACATGGCCCGAAAGCCAGCCGAGGAGCTCACGCGACTTTTCGTCGCGCGGCTTCGGGTGCGACAAGCGCACCGCGTCACGCAAGGCCATCGTCTTCGAGCTTGCGCCCTTAACCGCATGGAACTCGCTCATGGATTCGATCCATGCACGCGCCGCATCCGTGCGGCAGCCACCGAAACCGTGCACGCCCTGGATTGCTCCCGACTTGCAGATCTCAACGAACTGGACCAAGTCCCGAGGGATCTTGATCACGCGATCGAACGTCTGGCGAAACAGCTGCTTATTCGGGAGACCCGACAGCACCACCGTTGCGATGACCGGAAGCGTCCGCATGAACCCTTCCTCACGTGCGCTGATCGCTTCCTCCGAGAGGGCGATCGGATCCTGCTCGCCGAAGCGACGCAGAACGTCGATCATCTCTTTCGAGAGTTCGACCGCGCCGACGTAGAAGGTACCCGTGAGGGTGCCCGTACGCAGGAAGTTGCGAACCTGATCACGCAGGCCGTGCACGAACGTCGGCATCCCGTGATGATTACGACGAACGGCGACCTGGGACATGTGGGTGGAAAGATTCATTCGGTCCTCCTGGACGAAGCTCGCACCTGTCTGCCGACAGGCAGGCGCGGCTGTTTCGGGTACAAAAAAACTGGGGCGCCTTACGGCACAAACCCCAGTTTTATTTTGTGACCCTTTCTCCAAAGACCATGTTGAATGATCTGTGGGGAAAAGGTGGGCAAACACTTCAACGAAATGAATCGGAGTATTTGCCCTGAGAAGTCCGGGTAGTTGGAGTGTGCGCACACTCCTCGGTTGCAAGTCCCCACGACGGGATCACTGCAGACCTAGTTGTAAGTCCCCTCGGCTCCTATGCCGAATTGGATCACTACAACCTTTGTCCGATCACCAGGAGTATGCATCCTCCTGGCTCGTAACATGGGCGGCTACTACAGAGCCGTCCAAACACTTTGAGTGGGCGAGGGATCCGCTTTGTCAGAGCGAAAATCGACAAGGCTTTTTTTAACTCTGTGAGCAATCCCGTAGGAAAGCGCACCGAGCCCAAGTGATTTGATGAAACCCCATCATTCGGCCCAGCTCCCGGGTGGGATCGTGCACTCCTTCTGCACGTTATGCTCCACGAACTGTTTCAGCAGCTCGCTTCACACATTCGCTCGCACGAACTTCGTACGAGCAGGGCGACTCCACAAGTCGTCCTTAGGGTTGAGGAGAAAAACAGCAGGCGAGGTACCTCAGTTTGCACCGAGAGGATCGACAAGGCTTTTCTCGAGCGAACCCACCGAAGTGAGAACGCCCAAGATCAAGACAAAGCGATGTTGATTTGATGAAACCCCGTCATTCGGCCTGCCGCTTCTGAATCGTTTCTTGTGTCCTCTTGAAGTGCCTCAGCAAGGGATCCGCCCTTCCAAGGATTCCAGAGAACGTTTTTTGCTACAGCATGTTGATGAAACCCCACCTGGACGGTCCTTACACACAACCTTTCCCTCTATCTGTCCAATGCTGCTGAAACAGCCGTGGTAGATACAAGCGGACGTTTATGTGGTCAACGGACGAAAGTAGGTAAGGCATGGGGCTTATGGGCGCCCCGTATCAGTTGCCCATCCGGAGGAGGCCTTCTCCCCAGAAATCTGATTCCGTCGTTTGGCTGGGGAACCAATCGAATAGAATCATATTTCTGGGGCGAATTGCCCCCAAATTTTCTGTTTTGATCTTTTTGTACGTTTTTCATGCTCTCTCCTGCATGCCTCAGTGCCGTTTTCACGATAGGCAAAGGATAAATCCTTTGTTAATCAGGAATCAGTAGTATCGATCAACGGGCAGTGAAGAAGTACATCTTGTTCTTTCCTCGCTGTGTTTGTCAGCGATCATCGAACGGAATAGACTATCATAGCATTTTAATCTTGTCAAGGGTTAGCACGCAATTATACACTTTATTGCTAAATTTAGTTAAATAAACTGTAAAGTTTTGTCAAACAAACAGGAATCCATCTTAAGGAATATTCTGTCTGATAGATACTGACAAAATCCTTGACAAGAAAAGCATCCTATGATAGAGTACTGCGTTCGCTTAACAACCGAACCGCCATATCAATGGGTATGGTGAAGCGTCGTTTCAACCAAAGCAATGCGCATTATCGAGACCGAAGTCCGGTGCTCGAGATAGGAGTCCGTACAATGCACGGCTAAAACACACTTGCCTCCGCTTGCGGAGCTGGTACATGGTTCATTGTCAGGACAGAAAACAACCCGCCTTATCAAAAGGCTTACCGAAGGAAGAGGTTACCCGTGCCGAATGTGTTTCAAGTGTTGATCGCTGGTTCGATGACATCGCTTCGTTCTCGACCGCGATTTCACGCGCGCGCTCAAGCAAGTTTGCATGCACAACATGCGCGCAACACGTCGATCTCGCTCGCGCAATCTGCGAACGCGAGTTCGAAGGAGCGGTACTAACCTTTACCGGAGGTGGCCGATGAACGGCTGACGGACGCGGGCACGCCGACGGTAACAACGCCTCGCTGCGCGCGAGAAACGATTACCGTCCGGCGATGACCTGCGCACCATCCGAAAAGGAAGACCGCGCGCATCTCTGACGATGCACAAGACGACAATAGCGACTTTCTTAGCACCCACTCTCTCGGGTGCTACTTTTTTTGAAACAGAAAACCCCGACACGTCGTCGGGGTTCTTTTTATTTTTTATGATTTAGCCATGCCGCAGCAAAGAGAACACGCGCCGTATCTGCGAAAGAATCACTTTCAATAATAATCGCCATCACTTTTCCAACGAACGCGACGAACGCAACACGATTGCCGTAAATCCAGATATCTCCATGAAAATCCCCAAGCTCGTTTGGAAGCTGACAATATTCTACATGCTCACGTGGTTCGCGCTTCAACGTTCCTCTGTGCAAAATACGTGTTTTGATTTTGGACGGATCAACAACTTTTCTGACTTCCACCAAATAGTCGTTATCCAATTTTTCAAACACATCATCCATGTTTGCCACTTCATCAACACGCTTTGGATTTACATCCGCAACGTCATTAAACAGAGCAAAGAGGGCTTCTCGTCCTTCATAAAATCGAACAGCTGGACGTTCTCCCCCTCCAAGCATTTTCATTTCTGGTAACAAACGTTGTAGATCCTCAAGCTTCGAAGACATGTTTTCCACCGAGTCTTTGAAATGTTTATACGCACGCTCTGGATCTTCCGCAGAGAAGAATCGTTTCTTTCCACGTAAAAAACTAGAGAGCAAATTGCGCTTTTGCAAAGACTCAATCGCTTCATACGCAGCCGTTCTCGATATACGAGCTTTCTTTGCAATCTCTTGAACAGACGTTGGTCCAAGTTCAAAACTTGCAAGGTAAACTTGCGTTTCTGTTTTGGAGAGTCCGAGCGAGGTGAGAAGTTTGAGAAAATCTGTTGCCATAGTGGATGTATTGTAACACATCGAGTTTATTTTTTCTTATATCTTCCCCATTCCCCACAACGTCTCAAAAAATTGTCGCTGACTTTCTGCGATTGTTTTACTTCGAAGAGTAATTTTATTTACGGGTGTTCCAAAAATATTGTAGCTGATGCAATCCGGCCAAATATTCGTATTCACTTCCCCGCCAAATTCACCGGGCAATAAACGAAATTTAAAATTCGGTCGCGTGCTCACGATTTTTTTCAGTTCCTCACGCTGACTTTCACAACCCATGTAGCGAATCATAATTCGTTTTTTTATGCTTCTATTATTGTATGTGTGAATGTCCTCGCCCATTATTGAATGAAACTTATCGCCGAGTCCGCCAATAACCAAAAGTTCTGATCCGACTGACGCTTGTTCAAGAAGCTCAAACTCCTGTGCAACGTACGAATCCTGTCCTTGAAAAACCTCGAGTTGTTGCGGAGCTGGCATGGTGAGCACAGACTGAAGTTGCGAAACAACCGTTTCTGCTGTTCGTCGCTGTTGTTCAATCAAATTGAGCAACACAGAAGGTGGTTTCGCACTGAATTTTTTGCGTCCATTTTGAATCACATGCTGAACCAACCCTTTTTGTTCAAGCGTTTGAATGGCCTGATACACAAATTGCCCATGAAGCCCGGATTCCGCGATAATCTTTGAACTTCCAACAAGACCAAGGGAAAGGAGTGCAAGATAAACCAAAGCCTCTTTGGAAGCAAGTCCAAGCCCCAAAAGATCCTTTTCCAAATCACTTCGCATTTTTTCATCAATCATATTTGATGCTTAAAGCATATTTTGGCTAATCTATAACCATACTTTATCATATTTTTCATCATCAGTCAAGCTTGACAAAAATGTATTTTTTTGATAAAGTGTCTCTTCAAGAAAGAGAGTGTGATGAAGAGCACACAGCTCACTTGATGGTGGTTCATTCAAAACGCGGCTCTGTGTCGCATCAGGAGGAACTATGAAAATTCTCGTCATCGAAGATAAAAAGATGCATCAGGATTCGGCTCGGGAAACGCTCAAAGAACATGAAGTGACGATCGTTGACTCGTTCGAGGCAGCAACCAAAAAATTGACTAAATACGGACGTTGCAGCGAGCTCGTGAAATCAGGAATGAAATGGGAAGAAGCGGAAATATATGTCAAAAAACCAGTTTACGATACGGTTCTTACAGATATGAATTTGCCCATGGACAAGGAGAGTCTTGCCCCTGAAGTCTTCAATTCAACCGAGCAGGTTCCATATGGATTTGTCCTCGCGCTTCTTGCTGCAGCACATGGGGCAAAGTACATCGCGATGCTGACGGATACTAATCATCACCAAGGCGCAATGAGTGCAGCGATTGATTGCATCGCCCCGGCATACTATGTGTGGTACTCTGCAGAAAATCGTGAAAAACCAAAGGTTTTTCATATCAATAACGCTGTAGCTATTTTTGTCCACACACCTTTCTTTGAAGACAAATTCCCGGACTCTGACTGCGATCGTTGTAAGGATGGACTCTGTGAATTCTGCAATGGCACGCTTACGAAATACAACGATTATGAGAGTCGTAACGAACCTTGTTGGTGCACGCGCGAGGATAAAAAACATCTCGTTGGAAAATGTTCCCAATGTCACGGAACGCTCAAATACACGAAAGAAGTAAGGATGCGCAAGGACTGGGGACGTGTCTTGAACGATCTCATGCAATACACGTCAAAATAAAACTCTTGCCCGTCGTCTAAAAAACGACGGGCTTTCCCTTTTATTTTTTCTTCTTCGCACTCTTCAAAAAATTCTGTTTGGTCACAATCGATCTCCCTAATTTTTTCTCAAGCTCTATTCTCGCCCCTTTTGCAATTCCCCCACCATCTTTTGCGGCAATTTTATTTTGATGTATTCCCTCTGCTTTATCAACTTCCGCAATGGCTCTTGTCGAGAGCTCAGCAAGCGCTGTAAAAATAATCTCGGCTTCGCTCATGTGATCTCGAAGGTTCTGTGTTTTCAATCCTTTTAGATTCTTATGTTCTTTCACAGACAACCCAGCCCATTCGGAATGGATCACATTTGTAAGAATCGCAAACTCCTCACCCTTTTTGATTCCGTGTTCACCCCAATAATCCGTAAGTTTATTACGCGTCTCTTGTCCCATCATGCGTTGCTGAATCCATTTCTCACTGCGCCCGTGTTTTAACCAGTTTTCTCGAGCACGATTAATAGACTGTTCCGGATCTGCGATTTCTTGAATACGCTCGTAACCAACTTTCGCCAGCCAAAGCTTGATAGGTTCCGCTTTTTTGGATGGAACCGACTGAACTAATCGAAAAATGGTTTCAACATCAGCAGCATCAGTCAAATATTTCTTTCCATCAGCCGATTCTAATTTCAGTAGGTTACATTTTGTAACCGACTCACTTCCTTCATTCTTTAAACGATTTTTAAGAACTTTCCAGTAATTTCTGGCAGCTTGAAAATCCTTTTGTTCAATAAGCGCTCCCACAATATCAACGACCGAGAAAAACCAGGTTTCGGTTTTCTCATCATAGACTCGACGAATTTGATGATCCTCAAAAAACGTTGGGGTATTTGGCATAGGCATTATGTTAATTGGCTTAAATTTCAACCGGTGACAAATTGTCACCGACTTATTTTTTATTCGACCCATCAAGCTCTATCGAAGAATCCCATTGTTCGTTGCATTCTCTCCCGCATCCCTCGCAGAAGCAAGATCGATGTGGATAACAAAATAGACTCACAAATTGTGAGTCTATTTTGTTAAATTTTTTCCTCTTTAACCTCTCCTTTCTTCACCTCCAAATCCGTCCAAATTCCTTTAAACACTTCGCGCATGTTTTGCGCGAGCACAGCATCGTGAATTTCGACTAAATAGTTTGGCGATTGCGTTAAAACAATCGACACGATGTAATCCCCCATGATCCAAAGCGTGGCAGAAAATTGAATCGTGTCTTTCCAAAATGCGATGTTGCGATTTTTATAATTCTTTGCCGCCATCTCTTGTTCTGCGGCAGAACTGTTGCTAATCAATTTAAGATCAATGCGATCATCAACACGATTCCAATACCAATCAATCCATTTATTGTGCTTCTCAACAAAAAGTTGTTCTTGAAATCCCCAATAACCAAAATCCCCTTTTAAAATACTTGCATCCCATTCATCCGCGCGTTGATACATAAAATGTTCAATGCGATCTTCCGTCACAAACTGAATTTTTGGAATCACGTAATCCGCGGTCTCCGCAATCTTTGCGAGTTCATCAATAACCGAATTCGCTGCCGCCTCTTTTTTCTTTAATTGATCCGCCTCGTCTTTCATGAGTAATTTAATGTTTTCTGTGGGGGCAATATGAAACAAACGTTTTTGCGTACCCAAATCTTCCACAACCAATCCTTTGGCAATGAGTTGCTTCAAAATACTGTAAACCGTTGTACGGTTCATCTTGGCAGAACGAGCCAAATCAGCTGCTGTGGCCTTCCCTGTTTTAGACAGCTTCAAAAACACAGAGGTTTCCGATTCCGTAAAGCCAAGTGTTTCCAATGGTTTTGTGAGATCTAACATGCATAAATCATACCATGTTGTCGAAGCTTCGTCAACACTTTCAGTATTTAAGCTTAGTTTAGATAAAATACGAACGGTGATCTATTGACAAAAAGTCTAAATTCTGGTATACTGTGTACATGAGGATGAGGACAGCAAAGAGATCGCCCTTCACAACTTACTGACGAGGAGAGAACACGCCTTATCCGTGGCCAAAACGATAAGAACAAAAAAAGCTGATGATTTGCTGTATCTCCCCCAGATATTCCAAGCCATGAGCTTTTTTGCTTGAATCGCCAAAGGGTTGGCGGTTTAATCGAAGAAGGTTCCAAACGAACAATCAAAACTGGAGAAAAAATGAGCGAGAAAAAACTTTCTGAATCAGAAATTGAGAACATCATCGGTGCGACGGCCGACTATTGTCTCTATGCCTTCGATATTCTCCTCGACTCGGTATCGGCGGCTAAAATTGCAATGGCCCTCTGCCAAGACCGAGACTTTCGGTGGGTTCATGACGATGACCAATTTTGTTTAGAATTTTTGCGCGGAGGAAATGTTATTTCTCTCTCGCGTATGGTGCCGGATGGACCTTTTGCGGTCACAAACACCAAAATGACCAACGAACTGAATGCATACATAAAGGAGCAGGCACAAAATCTGTAGACCTAAAATCAAACTCGCCCGTCGTCGCTTCACAACGACGGGCCCTTTCTTCCACAGATCAACAATGGGTTGGTCGATGGAAAATGGGTTCAATGAGCGATCATAAATCGCCAAGGGAGTTATCATGAAAAATCTCATCAAGATTCTGGTGATCGAAGATCGTGCAAATCACATCGCGGACGCAAAACAAATGTTCGAAGACGTGAAGAGCAATCTGCCGGTCGAGTTCGAAGTTCTATACGCAGTAAATCTGGCGAGCGCGATGTCGCTCATTGCGAATGTCGACTGCGTCATGACGGATGTATTTTTTCCAGACGTGATTGACGGTGAGGAAAAGCCGAATGGGCAAACCATTGTGGAACATTGCCTCAACATGGAGAAACCCGTCGTTTGGGTCACGTCGACATATCACCACAGTAAGAAAACACAGCCCCTGTACGCTTGGGGGCGTATTCGTGGAATTTGTTTGTTCGACTGCTCTGTGGGTACCCACAACAACGATAGCGAAGGAGAACACAAGTTGTGGAAAGAGGCACTTTTCGGCCTGCTCTCGATTATGATCGGACTCGAAATGAAACTTTACATGTACAAATACGATCTCCACCATGCACAAGGAATCGTGTTGATGCAGGTGGAAGGAGAAAACGATACTAGTAGGCCCGGCCCCCTCAGGGGCACGAACATGATTCAACGATATCTTGCAATGCCCGTGAAAAACGACTTCCTCATCTATCGAGTTGTTCACAAAATGCAAGAACTCGGTTTCAACATGTAATCAATCCCCTCTCACCCCTCGTCATTGGATATGACAAGGGGTTTTTCTTTTTATTTTTTCTTCTTCGCACTCTTCAAAAAATTCTGTTTGGTCACAATCGATCTCCCCAATTTTTTCTCGAGTTGCCTGCGCGCACCACCCGCAATATCACCTCCCGCTTTTGCATCTGATTTAAGTTTTGTAACACCTTTCGAATCTTCATTCCTGTGAATCTCAGTCGTTGCCCGCTCGCCAAGCATGTTAAAGATCAACTCGAGTTCCTCCATGTGATCACGCAAATTCTCACGCTTCAATCCTTTTAACTTCTTGTATTCTTTTGGGGTTACGCCGAATGTGGCTTTTGAAATTTCCGCTGTCAGAATCTCATAATCTCTTCCCTCTTCTGCCCCACGCTGTTTCCATTCGTCTGTGAGTTCTTCGCGAATGACAATCCCACGCATGCGTTTTTCGATCCATGCATCTGGATAGCCCTTCAATTTATAGAGCATCCGCGTTCGTTTGGTAGCAAGCTCCGGATTCTCAATTTCTTGTACACGCTCATACCCAACTTTTGCGAGCCAGCGTTTAAACGGTTCAGCCTTGGGTGACGGGATAGATTGAATGATGCGGAATATCCCTTCTATGTTGGCACAATCTGTTTCATACATCTTTCCATCTGTTGACTTGAGTTTCAGTTGTTTACAAATTGTAAACAACTGAATTTTTTCCTCTTTATCAAGTCGATTTTTCATCACACCCCAATAAATACGAGGATTACCTGTCTCGGTTAATGCCTCAACCACATCTACAACCGAAAACCACCATTCGTTTTCATGAATGATCTTGCGAATTTGTTTACCTTTGAATAAAACGATCTTGGAATCGAGAGTGTTTGGCATAGGCATGCGGTAAGTGAATAAAATGTTTGTATGATTAAAAGTTCTATCGAGCAATTCCATTATTCGTTGCATTCTGTTCCTGTGTGTTTAAGAAAACAAGATTCGTGTGGATAACAAAACAAACCGGTCATGGTCTGTTTTGTTAAAATTACACATTCGTCTTCGATGCAAATGAAAATAATCCGTCAAATATCGCTGTGAGCGCCTGCGTGATCGATTCATGCTGAATTGTCATAACCAATTTCAATTGCGGAAACACGAATGCGATTGTGTTTCCGTAAATAAGAAACATATCTTTGAACGGTACAACGGTTTCAGAAATAAATCGCCGATCCCAAATGCGTTTTTGAAACAATGCCATATTCTCCGGTGAAAGTTTTCTCGCGGGAATCGCCATCGCCTCTGCAGTGAACAATGCCTTTGTTGCAATCTTTCGTTCAACAAGTCGTGAGAACAACGTGTGCCATTGTTCGTCATTCCCTAAATCAAATTCTCCTTTCATGGCAACACTTCCTTCAAAAATCCGAAATTGACTTCCGACCGGAAGTGAGCTGATCACATCATAAATTTCATAAAATCCTTTTGTGGATTCAGTGATGTGGATGATTGGCGTTTCCGATTCTGCACGATTTAATGCTTCGAGTTGTGGCACAATGGATTTCAAATCCGTTGTGAGTCGATCAAATTTATCAGCAAATTCTTGCGGAGGGAGGGCGATGATGAGTCGTTTCCCTTTCACGCGTGACTCTTTCAAAATCCCCTTTTCGAGTAAGTTTGTGATATGAAAATATGCAGCTGTGCGAGTTTTACTAGACTTTTTGGCGATGATGCTCACGGGTGTGGGACCAGCCGCAAGCGCCACAAGATACATTTCTGCCTCTTGTGGTGAAAGGCCAAATTGAGTCAAAAGGCCTTGCGGTTTGATCATATGCCTCTATCATAGCTCATTTTTGTCTATTTGTCAAATAATTTTGTCAATAAATAAGTGGCTAAATTTAGATGATAAATCAAATTTTTTTTTAAAAGTATCTATATTCATTGACAAAAAGGCAAAAATCGGGTAGAATGATATCTCAAGAATGAGGGCTCAAAGAATTGGAGGCTCGCTTGAGGAGAGCATTCATTTAAAATCCAGGCATCCATGCCACGGACGTATGTGCCGAAAAATGGAAAGGTTCAACATGAAAAGCGTTGATTTTCCTGAGTTTGAAAACCTCTCAGACACGGGTGCTGGTTACCAGAGTCCTTGCAACGCACCAATTCGGGCGCTTGAGGCAAGGGGATATAAAGTCCTCCTCACCTCCGTCGAGGATTTCGATGACCCTCAGTTCGGGGAAATCTGGTGTATCCTCGCGGCTGCGGTGGACGGCACAGGCATTGCCTGTAGCCCGAAAGCTATTAGTCGCTGTGGCTGGTGGCGGGATCCCAAAATGTCGAAACCTGATGCCCAAGGTAAGAGGCCGCCCATAAAGCGCCACCACCTCTACAAGCTCACGCAACGTGAGCTTCGTAACTGGTTGCAAAGTGAATTGCAGATAGAGGAGATGGAAATTACTTTTCTTAAGGAGCAACTTGCGTCTCTTGTGGAGCGTCGCGAAAAAATCCTCCGCGCGCTTCAATAGCCATACCCATCAGGCTAAAATCCGAAAATCGTATGACACTCGCGATCTTCGGAAGATGGGTTCCCTCTTCGCACGATCAAATAGGTTGGTCTGGCGATCATAGAAAAACTCGGGAAATAATCCCAAAAAAACAGAAGGATCAAAAAATGAAAATCACTCGCTTGGGTGGCCGAGCTCGTTCATGGATGATTCATGAAGTCCTCGAAAAGGAACTTCCTTGTAGCTGGACCGAAGAAACCTACTTTTGTGTAAAGAACGATGGATCCAAAAAAGGTGATTTTGTTCAAGTCGCAAAAAACGGGTCACCCTATTGGGGATCAAAGGCGTATACGCTGCCTGAACGGCTCGTGTTTGCTCGACTGCCTGATAGTAACAATGGCGGTGAACCATATCTATACTTCGAAAGCGAGTTGCGTGAATTCGCGAATTTGCTCCTGGCAAGGCTCGACAGTCTCGACCAAACGTAACTATGACTATCATCGAAACCCTCGTGGAAAACCGCGCGGGCTTTTTTTCGATCAAAAACAGACTCACAAAATGTGAGTCTGTTTTTGAAACGTGAGATCCTTCGCTTTGCTCAGGATGACACGGTAAAACCAACTACCATATCAAATTCATTTGCGCGGAAGGCTTCTTGAATTTCTGGTACATCTCCGTCGACTCTCACACTCACCGCGAGCGTCCCGTCGAGGAGCGCTTGTTTGTGTTCTTCGATGGCGAGTTTGATCTGCTCATCACCCGACACATAAATCGCAATGCGATCATTGATCGTGAGTCCGGATTTCTTACGAAGGTCATTGATACGTCGAACAATCTCTCGAACGGTTCCCTCTCGAACCAACTCGGGAGTGAGTTTCAGATCGAGAAACGCGGCGAGTTCACCTTTTGTGACAACAACTGTTTTTACATTCACTTCGTCCGCAATCAGTGTGCAATACGCCTCGTCGAGTTCTCCGCTTGGGAGATGAACCAATACTTCATTCAATACTTGGCGCACAGGAATTCCTGCGTCCGCGCGGTGTTGAAGCGCACGCGACACGAGGGCGCGTGTTGTTCCCATTTTATCGAGCGCGTCTGTTCGAGCTCCCTTTCCTGCAAAGGAGAGGGCGGGGGGTGAGGTTTCTGGCCATGCATCGAGGTGAACGGATTCGAGAGAACCTCCAACGGTCTTGTAAACATGTTCCGCAAAGAATGGAGTAAACGGCGCCATGACTTTTGAGAGCTCGAAAAGCACATGACGAAGCGTCGTCATGGCTGCGCGAGCATCATCCGATTCCGTTTTGAATCGATCACGAGATCGACGCAAATACCACGTCGACATGTCGTCGATAAACGCTTTCATCGATCGTCCTGCGCGAACCGTATCATACGCATCCATATTTTCCGTTGCTTCTTTTACAAGTTCATCGAGCCGCGCGAGGATCCATGCATCAAGAACATTCTCACGAGAAACAGTCGACAACACCTCGATCTTATCCTTGTATTGTTCGTAAAATGACAACACGTTCGACGCGAGGTTCAAGACTTTCTTCACAACATCATCGACTTCGCGATCCGAGAAGACCGCGTCATCTCCTTTCATCACCGTCGAGGTCATCAAGTGGAATCGGAGTGCATCCGCGCCGAACTTTTCAAGCAAGATCCATGGATCTGTGTAGTTCATTTTCGACTTCGAGAGTTTCTCACGTTTTTCGTTGAGCACGTTTCCGGTTGTAACCACATGTTGAAACGGTGCCTTATCGAATAGAACGGTTCCCATCACATGCATCACGTAAAACCATGCGCGTGTTTGGGCGATGTATTCTGAAACGAATTGCGCTGGGTAACGATCTGCGAAAAGTTCTTGATTCTCAAACGGCGCATGCAATTCCGCAAACGGCATCGATGCGGATTCAACCCAACAATCGATCACTTCTGGAATGCGGTGCATGCTCGATGAGCACTTCTCACACGAGAGTGTCACGAGATCGCATTTGTGTTTGTGAAGATCGATTTTTTCAAGTTCTGTTTCATCACCATATACTTCCGCAAAATTTGTCGCGCGTTCTCGAAGTTCATCGACACTTCCAATGAATGCGATTCCTTCACATGAAGCCAAATCACACTTCCAAATCGGCAACGGTGTCGCCCAGTAGCGGTTGCGAGAGATGTTCCAATCCGGTGCGGTCTCGAGTCCATTTTTAAATCGTCCGTTCTTCAAGTGATCCGGATACCAACTGATATCTTGATTCAACTCAAGAAGACGCGCTTTAATTTTTTGTACGTTAATAAACCACGCTGGGATCGCATTGTAAAAAAGTGCGGTTGAACAACGCCAACAATGTGGATAGCTGTGTGTGAATTGTTTGCGGTCGAAGAGAAGTCCGCGTTCCTCAAGATCACGCTTAATTGCCTTCTCGGCTTTCTTGAAATATTCGCCACGAACAAACTCAGGACCATCGTCATTAAAATTTCCTTGTGCGTCGAGCATCGGAACCATTGGCAAATCAATCTTGAGTCCGAGATTAAAGTCGTCTTCTCCATAAATAACGGCCGTGTGTACGACTCCTGTTCCATCTTCTGTTGTGACGAAATCGGCGGTCGTTACATAGTGGGATTTCTTTCCGGTCTTCTCGACAGCGGGAAGTTTGTAAAGTGGTTCGTATTCAAGACCTTCGAGTTCACTTCCCTTCACGTCTCGAACCACCTCAACATCCAATCCCAAAACTTTTCCAATCAAATCTTTTGCAAGAATAAAATACTCCTCGCCTTTTTTAACGAGAACATAATCCATATTCGCCCCAACCGCGAGCGCGACGTTTCCTGGTAATGTCCATGGAGTAGTTGTCCAAGCGAGAATGGATGTCCCCTTTGGAATTTCGAGTTTAGAATTTATTTGTGATTTGTTGCTTGTAATTTGGAATTTTACGGTCGCCGTTTCCTCCGTCACATCCTTATAGCTGTTGTCCATCGCGACTTCAAAATTCGAAACCGGTGTCTCACAACGTGGACAATACAACAAAACTTTTCGGCCTTCGTAGAGCAATCCTTTCTCTTGAATTTGCTTTACCGCCCACCACACGGACTCCATGTACTTGGTATCCATGGTCTTGTACGAGTTGTCAAAATCCACCCAACGACCAATGCGGTCAACCATCTTTCCCCACTCGTTCGCATACGTGAGAACCGAAGAGTGGCATGTGTTATTAAACACATCCACACCAATTTCTTCGATCTGCTTTTTTCCCGAGATACCAAGTTGCTTCTCGACGATATTCTCGATCGGCAACCCATGACAATCCCAACCCCACACACGACGGACGCGATAACCCTTCATCGTCCAATATCGAGGAATAACATCCTTAATGGTGGACGCGAGAATGTGTCCATAATGCGGAAGTCCAGTTGCAAACGGCGGACCATCATAAAAAACATAGGAACCGTGCGGCGCAGGTTTTTCGAGGGTCTTTTTAAAAATCTGGTTTTGCTTCCAAAATTCCAGTGTTTGTTTTTCTTGTTCGGGGAAAGTCATAAAAAAGTAGAAAGCAGAGAGTAGAAAGGATTAGGACAGTTAACCGCCTCTTGCGTCATCCTGACGAAGGAAGGATCTCCGAGCAGATTATACTTCGAAACAAAATCGACTCGTTCAGAGCCGATATTACATCTTTTATTGATTCAATGAAAATAACGACTTAAGCAAAACAAATTTGAGGAATAATAATTCCGTCCATTCTGAGGCTCTCGATGTATGTTCGAATGGCGTCTTTAGCATTCTTCTGTGTCTCTTCAAGCGTATCTCCTTCCGTAAAACATCCAGGTAACGCCGGAACGGAAACCGTAAATCCGCTTTCCTTGGCTGGAAAGAAAATGACCGTAAAATCGTAGTATTTCTCTTGGATCATATTGATTCAAGATTAACACTCAAGGGGTAAATTTGCAAACAAAAAAATAAACATGCGGAACCCACGCACGGATACTAATTTCGGCAGCAAGAAATCTTCATCTCTCACAGATTCGCCTCCTTTCAAAAAAATTTTATCATAAAACAAAAGACACTACACGAGACCGTTGAAAAACCCGCCTCAATTTTCAGGTGTTTTTCAACGGTCTCTCGACAAATAAAAAGAGGCGCAAACGTACGAAACGTTTACACCTCAGAAGAGTCTGTCCAGCAACTATGCAGCCTTGACACGAAACCCTGCAAGCTCTTCCTCGCTAGTGCCGATGTCGGCGAGCGAGAACCCGCCATTTTGAACTTCCCTTCGAAGGTAACTGATGAATGAGTCGTACTGGGTGGTGCCCTTGCGCAGGTAGCCGAGGTACATGGCAGCCGTTTTGTGTTCATTCTCCATGTTTATCTCCGTCTTCTTTTTTAACAATCATTCATCTGCGCACCTTGCGAGGACAAATGACTGTTCGTCATACGAGTCTACTTTTCGTCCTTCGGGCAATGATGATGACGGGATGAACTTTTGGCATGTATTTTTCCTCTTTGTTTCAACTGTCGAATCTTTCTTCATACGATGCGAGAAAGCCTGAAACACACACTTTTGCCGCCTATTTTCAGTATAAACGACTGACGAGAATACCACAAAATAGCGATTTTGTCAATACTCTCGTATACTGATTGCGAATTCATGCGGGGTCTGGGGACCCCGCCTATAACGCAATGAATATGCCAAAACAAACCATTTATATCGGCGGGGATCATGCGGGGTGGAATATGAAATCGGCTTTAGAGGATTATTTAAAAGAGGAGGGCTATCGCGTGGTGGATATGGGAAATTCAAATCTCGTAGAAGGCGATGACTACCCAGCCTTCAGCTATGCGGTTGCAAAACGTGTGGTGAACGATCCGGGTGCGCACGGGATTGTCATTTGTGGAAACGCACAGGGCGTGTGCATTGTCGCAAACAAAGTGAAGGGAGTGCGCGCCGCGACCGGATTCAACGAAGAAGCCGCTCGTACAACACGCGCCGATGACAACTCGAATGTCTTGTGCTTACCCGCTCGATTCATGGACGTGAAAGACGCCAAAAAAGTCGTCGACGCCTGGCTCGCCACCGACTTCTCCGGCGCGGAAAGACATGTGCGACGTCTTGAAAAAGTGACACAGATTGAGAATGAGGAGTTTGGAATTTAATTAAAAAAACCACGGGTGTAAAGCCATGGTCAGATTTGAATTCAAGTCTTATCGTCATCGTATACAACATGAGGAACGGATGCAGCCTCGATGGCCCACCCGTCGATCATTTTACGAAAGATTGCTTTTGCTTCATCGAGATCGTAAATCCAGGCGCCGGAAGAAGGAAGGGTCTCATCGCGCGGTTTGTTCTCACCGGGCATTTCATAAGCCCATCCGCCTTTATGCCGAAACAACGTCCCAAGAGTTTTCCTGTTTTTCACGAGAGAAATCTCATCGTATTCTCCTACAGGCTTTGTCCAGCGCGCGCCCTTGGCGGGTAAATTCTTTTTCACTTTCACCACTCTCTTGCGTGCTCTTTCAAGAGCTTCATCCTCTTTCACACGCATTTTCACAAACTTTTCGCGCAATGCATCGCGCATCTCTGGAGGAGCTTCTTGCAGTACCGCAGCTTCGATTCGGTCATGATATACCCGTGTAGATCCGCCCATTTTACTTTCCTACAACTCATCACACACTTGTAATGAGCAAAAAATCTATCATATTTTCGTCCGCTTGTCAATGATTTATCACCCCTCTGATTCTATGCCTCAAATCGTCCCCGCATTTCTCGTCGAATCTGAACAACAGTTCGAGAAACAATTACGTGCCGTCGAACACGACTGCTCTTTGATTCAGATCGATATTCTGGACGGTACCCTCTTTCCACACACCTCTTGGTTTGATCCAATCGCAATCGGACAATTGAAAACATCTGTGGAGATTGAACTACACCTCATGGTCGAGAATCCCATTCCAATCATCGAGGCATTTCAAAAGCATGTTCCAACATTGAAACGCGCGATTGTAAGTGCAGAAATGCATCGTCCAATAGGCGCGGTAACTTCATACATAAAAGATATTCTGGGTCTCGAGGTAGGCGTCGCCATCAATCCGGAAACACCGATAAAAGAGATTGAGGAAGTATTGCACACCATCGATCAACTCACCGTTATGGGCGTTCATCCGGGCTCGATGGGCCAACCCTTTGAAGGTGACGCAATTCTTGATAAAATAAAACTAACAAAGCATCATAGACCCGATTTGTGTATTGAAATCGACGGTGGTGTTACAGAGCAGCTCATTCCGAGCCTGTTACAGGCAGGGGTCGATCGGATCGTGAGTGGATCTGTTCTTTTTAAGAGTTCAAATCCAGCCGCAACATTAAAACAATTGAACCAACTCATCTAACGTACTATGACGAAAGCGCTTTCTTTCACAAAATATCTGATCGGAATGTTCGGTATCGCCCTTACGTTTTTGATCGTAAACTCGGCACACGCCGCAACAACCATTTCCTTATCGGCCGTGCAATCAGGTGACCTTATTCGTGGCCAAGCATTTTCTGCGGTGTACTACTACGGACAAGACGGCTTGCGCTATGTCTTTCCAAACGACAAAATTTATTTCACATGGTACCAAAACTTCAACACAGTAAAATGGATGACGGACGACGACCTTGCAAAAATCCAAATCGGTGGAAACGTTACGTACAAACCTGGTGTGAAGATGATTAAAATCAACTCTGATCCTCGCGTATACGCTGTTTCAGAAAAAGGTACATTGCGTGAAATCGCCTCAGAAGAAATCGCAAAATCTCTCTACGGAAGTACATGGAACAAAAAAATCGATGATTTGCCAGATGGATTCTTCAGCAACTACCACTTCGGCGGACGCATTGAACTCGCAACACAATACTCCCCGATCGCAGAACAAAAGGTCGTTTCCATTAATGACGACAAACTGTTATTCCCTGCAACAATCGTTCGTATTTCAGACGCAGGTTTCTCAACTCCAACCATTCACGTTCTCTCGGGACGCGCCGTTCGTTTTATCAATGACGGACCATCGCTCCATTCCGCAACGGAATGGGATCGCATCTGGGGATCAGGCACCATGCAAGTTGGCGACACATACACCAGATACTTTGATGTGAAAGGAACATGGACCTACTACTCCATCTATGATGCAAAATCAAAAATGACCGGTGCAATTATTGTGGAGTAAAAAGACGCATGTTATACTAAACGCATTCTTAATTCGTACGGGAGGGTCGCGACCCTCCCCTACATTTATTTCCCTATGACTCAACGTCTTGTTTTGATTACTGCGTCCATCATGCTCATGCTTTCTGCCGCGTTTGGAGCCATCATCATGGCACCACCTGCACAAGCCGCATCGTTCACCTCTCTTTCAAACTTGAAATCCGGAGATCTTATTCGCGGAGAAAGTTTTACCGCGGTGTACTACTATGGTGTTGATGGTTTCCGCTACGTCTTTCCAAACGACAAAGCCTACTTCACCTGGTACTCAAATTTTGACACCGTCAAATGGGTCACAGATGCAGATCTGACAACCATTCAAATCGGAGGAAACGTCACATACAAACCAGGCGTGAAGATGATCAAAATCAATTCAGATCCACGTGTCTACGTCGTAGCAAAGAGCGGACTCATTCGCGCCATTTCCTCTGAAACGGTTGCGAAAGCTCTGTACGGAACAACATGGAACAAACAAATTGACGACGTTGCAGATGGATTCTTCTCCAACTACAAAATTGGTGGAACGATCGATGACGCCTCCATGTTCAGCCCAACCTCAGAAAAAGCAGAAGCGGTTGATATCAATTTTGACAAAGGTTTGAAGGCAGCTGTCGTTGTTTCCATCACAGATACTGGATATTCTCCCGCAACTTTGAGCGTAAAAGCAGGAACCGCGGTCAAATTCGTTAACAACGGAACAACCAAACACACAGCAAGCGATGACGCTGGCGACTGGGGAACAGGAACCTTGAATCCAGGAGAATCATTCTCTAAGTATTTCAAGACAGCTGCATCCCTCAACTTCCATGACGTTTACGGTTCTGCAAAAGCAACTCTCACCGTTACCCTTAATTAAAAGCATCAAATTGAAAATCCCAAATTCCAAAATGGAAAATGGGATTTTTTGTTCTTATTTTTGGATTTTGGTACTTCTATTTTGGTGCTTTATGTTACAATATCTCCACTATGTTGAAATTCTCTCTTGGTCCAAAAGTTCGCCAACCTCTTCATCTCCACGATAAAAAACTCAAGGCTCTTGAAAAAAAAGCGAGCGAGATTCGTGAGGACTTGATTGAGATGCTTGTCGAAGCAAGATCTGGTCATTCTGCCGGCCCTCTTGGTATGGCGGATATTTTTACAACGCTCTATTTTCACGTCATGGTTCACGACCCAAAACACCCAGACTGGAAAGATCGCGATCGCTTGGTTCTCTCAAACGGTCACATCACCCCAATCCGATACGTCACCATGGCGCACGCAGGATATTTTCCAAAAAAACTGCTCATGACGCTCCGTAAAATGGGTTCCCCACTTCAAGGACATCCAGAATATGAATGGATGCCCGCGCTTGAGACCACATCCGGTCCACTCGGCTCTGGATCCTCTCAAGCCGCCGGTATGGCATATGCCGCCCTCATGGATAAATCTCCATGGCGTGTTTATTGTTGCATGTCTGACGGCGAACTCGAGGAAGGACAGTCTTGGGAAGCAATTCAGTTTGCCGGCGCAAACAAGCTGTACAATCTCACCATGATTATTGATCGCAACAACATTCAGATTGATGGACCGACAGAGGAAATCATGCCGCTTGAACCGCTTGCCGCCAAGTTTGAAGCGTTCGGATTGAATGTGATTCGCTGTGCAGGAAATGACATTCGCGATTTTGTGACGGCCGTCGAGCGAGCACAAGGAGTGTCTGACAAATGTAGTGTGATTATTGCAGACACCATTCCAGGCTACGGAGTGGATTTTATGGAATACGATTTTCTTTGGCACGGAAAGCCACCAGCAAAAGGGAAAGAAGCAAAAGACGCGTTGAAGGATCTGCGAACGCTCTGGGGAAAAATTCAATCTGAGCACGAATAATATGAGCACAAAGAAAATACAAAAAGGATTAAACCCCGCCATGTTTCTCGCTCGTAACCTGCTCGACACAAAATCCCTCAAGCAAATACCCACTCGAAATGGTTATGGTGAAGGCGTGGTCGAGGCTGGTAAGCGCGACAAAAATGTCGTTGTCCTTTGTTGTGATTTAACCGAATCAACCAGATCCGAAGCGTTTAAAAAAGCGTTCCCAGATCGATTCGTGCAAATGGGCGTTGCGGAACAATCGCTTGCAAGTATCGGTGCCGGAATGGCGATGGCGGGAAAAGTTCCATTCATTTCGAGCTACGCAACGTTCTCGCCTGGCCGCAACTGGGAACAGATTCGCACAACGATTGCGCTTCAAAACTCAAACGTAAAGATCGCGGGCGCACACTCCGGCCTCTCGGTGGGCCCCGACGGCGCAACACACCAAATGCTCGAGGATATTATTATCACGCGTGCCATTCCAAACATGGTCGTTGAGGTACCCTGCGACATGATCGAAACACGTAAGACAACAATCGCCGGAGCAAAAATGGTCGGGCCATTTTATTTCCGCTTCGCTCGCGCTGCATCACCCGTGTTTACAACCGAGAAAACACCATTCAAACTCGGGCGCGCGGAAGTCTACCGATTCGGAAATGATCTTACTCTCGTTGCCGCCGGCCCCCTCCTCTACGAAGCGCTCCTCGCGGCAGATGCGCTTTCGAAGGAGCACGGAATCGAATGTCGTGTGATCAATTCGCACTCAATCAAGCCGTTCGACGAAAAAACGATCATTACTGCTGCAAAAGAAACAGGTGCGATCGTCACAATCGAAGAAGGACAAGTAAGCGGCGGTCTCGCGGGTGCTGTATGCGAAACACTCGCACTCACAACTCCCGTTCCGGTCGAACGTGTCGGGACGCAAAACCAGTTCGGCGAATCCGGTGAACCCGCACAAGTCCTTGAAGCCTTCGGTCTCACTGCGCCCTTCATCGCCCTTGCCGCCGTGCGCGTGCTTGATCGCAAACTCGGGCACCCCGTCACAAAAATCCCCGCACATATCCAAGGAGCCGAAGTGCGCCGCATGATGATGCGAAAAGAAATCTTCGAAGAAGCCCTTTCGAGAGCCCCAAAAAAATGGGGAGGAAACCATTGACGATTCAATGGTTTTTTGGTACCTTTTCGCCTTGCACTTCACCGCAAGCAAGGGGCATCCCCTCATGAAAAACCTCCGAGATGTTCTTTTGATCACGATCGATAATGATGCCGAAGCGCGGCTCATCCTCATGATCGCCACAAAAGCAGGGATGCGCGTCTATCGCTCTGCACAGCGCCATGGCGCAACACTCGACGAAGAAACAGGAATAGTCGAATTCGCTCAAACAGTGGATCTTCCCTGCATTTGGACAATCGAAATGCCGGGTGAGAAAACGGAAGCAATGTTGCGAAGCTCTGGCTTCGACCTCACGATCATCGACCACCACACCTATGGCGATCTCGACCGTGTCCATAACGCACAGGGCGCGCGCGTGCCGAGTTCACTCGAACAGTTCCTGCAGCATGCAAAAATCACCAAAACAGATCTCGCACGTCTCGGATTCGATCCCCTCCTTGTGTACGGAATCGGCATCATGGATGATCGCTATGTGGAGGGGTTGCGAAGGGCTGGATATGACAAGCCCATGATCGAAAGCGTCCTTTCCTACCGTGAAGAACTCGAACGACAAATCGATCCGCACTATGCGGAACGGCTGAGTGCAGCAGAGCTTGCCTGGAAAAACAGGCAGATTCACAACGGCGTTATTGTCTACGCAAGTGACAATCAGCTTTCCATCTCACGCCTTGTCAGCACGATCGCCATTCAACACAACGTTGAATCGAAGCCATCGATCATTTTCTGTCGTGGTGGAAAACAATTATTCGTCCTGAATATTTTGACCGCGCAAGTTGAGCGTCTGAATCGCGCCTTCCCCGGCCGTTACACCTGGACGTACGGCGGAGGTCACTGCTGGGGACTCAATAATGAAAAAAGTCCAAAAAACCTCTGGGTTACGATCGACAGCAAAGACCTCGTAGACCTTCTCACCCAAGCTGAATAAGCTTGGTTTTTTTGTGTTATAATTTGCGCATTGATTCGTATTCGTAGGGGAGGCTCGCGAGCCTCCCCTACAAAAAACATTTGATATGTTCGACATGATTACTATTGGTGACATCAAACTCGACACGTTTGTCGTCCTAGACGATGCGTCCGTCGACTGCCAACTCAAAATGCCGGAGTGCCAGCTGTGCTTGGAGTACGGCGCAAAAATTACGGTCGACATTTTGGATTCTCAAATCGCCGGCACCGCTCCAAACGTGGCAGTCGGACTTGCGCGCATGAAACTGAAAACCGCGGTCATGAGTAACATGGGAATTGACGGCACGCGCCATCTTGCGATGACAAAACTCGCCGAAGAGGGTGTGTCAACAAAGTTCATTCGTACCATCAAAGGCATCCCAAGTGCTTACTCGGTTATTTTGATGTTCAAAGGTGATCGTACGGTTCTTGCGTCTCAAACCAAACGTACATACACATTTCCAAAACCGTTTCCAAAATCCAAATGGATTTTTGTGGGAGAAATGGGACACACGTATGAAAAAATGTTCCGCGAAATTGCAACGTTCATTAAACGCGATCACACCGAACTTGCATTCAATCCCGGAACCGTTCAAATTCAAGATCATAAAAAAGAACTATTTGATTTGATTCGCGTCACATCTATCTTGTTTGTGAATCTGGAAGAAGCCCAGGCGATTGCCGAAGAAAAAACAAACGAAATCCACCACCTCGCAACATCGCTCTGGAAACTCGGCGCCAAGCGCGTGGTGATTACGGACGGAAAAAACGGATCGTATGATTTCGATGGACAGACGTTATTACACTGTCCGATCTTCCCGGGGAAGCTCGTCGGAACCATTGGCGCGGGTGATGCATTTGCAACCGGATATGTCGGCGCGATCATCAAGAAGACAAAAACGAATCCCCTTGTGTGGGGAGCTGTAAACTCCACCTCTGTCGTAGGAAAAGTCGGTCCGCAAGCGGGATTATTGTCGGATGCAAAAATTGTCGCGCATTTGAAAACGCATAAATCGTTTGCACCAAAAAAAATATAATATGATCGTCACTCTCTCCTCAATACTCCAAAAAGCTCGCCGCGGACATTATGCCGTGGGGGCGTTTAATGTGAACAATCTGGAAACGATTCAGGCAGTTATGGATGCGGCGGAAGCGGAACGATCACCGGTTATTTTGCAAACGTCCGAAGGCGCGATTGCGTATGCGGGGATGGAAGAGCTTGCGGCACTTGTGCATGTGGCGGCAAAAAAATCCAAACGTCCGGTGGTGTTTCATCTGGATCATGGAAAAAATTTTGATTTGGTGATGGAAGCGATTGAAAGCGGATGGTACACGTCCGTGATGTTCGACGGGAGCGCACTTTCGTTTGAAGAAAATGTCGCGATGACAAAAAAGATTGTAGCGTGTGCGCACAAAAGAAAAATCTCGGTCGAAGCCGAGCTTGGGGCAATTGCAGGAATCGAAGATTTTGTGAGTGTCTCAGAAAAAAATGCACATCTCACCAACCCGGAGCAAGCTCGCACGTTTGTCGCGAAGACCAAATGCGATGCACTCGCGATTGCAATCGGCACACGTCACGGCGCGTTCAAATATGAACATGAATCTCAGTTGGATTTTGGACGACTGAAAAAAATTTCCGAATCTGTTTCTGTTCCTCTCGTTCTGCATGGAGCTTCAGGCGTCCCATCACATATCAAAGCACTCTGTACAAAATACGGCTGTGAAATCGCCTCGGCAAAGGGCGTTTCTGACGCGCATGTAAAAAAAGCCGTTTCGCTCGGCATCTGCAAAGTAAACATCGACACAGATTTGCGCATTGCGTTTGATGCGGGTATTCGAAAGTTCTTGCACGATAAACCAGAGGTCATTGATCCGCGAGAAATTCTCGGACCGGCAAAGGATTTGATCACAAAAGTGGTGAGGCAGAAAATGAAGATGCTAGGGAGTAGCGGAAAAGGCTAGCGGGGTTGGCAAAGTTTGCAAGGTTGGCGAAAAAAACTTTGGATTATCATCCGGAGTTTTTTGTTTCGTGATATAATTTCATCAATGAATTTTTTTCATGCAAACTTTGCCAACCTTGCAAACCTCGCCAACCCAAATTATGTCCTACGATTTCCTCACCATCGGCGCGGCGACACGGGATATTTTTCTCGTGTCCGATGCGTTTCGTTCTGTTCCCAATAAAACATTCGAAGGTGGTCATGCAGAATGCGTTCCGCTCGGATCCAAAATCGAGATTCAAACCTTTGTTGCAACAACGGGTGGGGGTGCCACAAATGCCGCTGCAACATTTCGATCTCTTGGGTTTCGCACCGCGCTTATTTGTCGCATTGGCGATGACTCGATCGGCCGAGATGTCCTCGAAGATCTCAAGCGTTATCGCATCGAATCAAAATACATAAACCGCATCAAAGGCGGACAAACCGCCTACTCAACACTCCTCACTATGCCGGAAGGCGAACGAACCGTGCTTGTGTATCGTGGTGTCTCGTCGAAGTTCACAGATGCGGATATTCACTGGAGTGCGATTCGAAAATCCAAGTGGGTGTATCTCACCTCACTTGGCGGGAACTTTGACCTCTCGAAAAAAATTGTTGCGTTTGCGCATAAGCATCACATAAAAATCGCTTGGAATCCCGGGGTTGGAGAATTAAAAAAAGGGGTGAAGGCATTTGCATCCCTCTTGCCGTTCGTTGATGTGTTTATTGTGAACAAAGAGGAAGAAGCGTATGTGAAAAATGTCAGGGCGAGGATCACGCTCGTTACTGATGGATCAAAAGGAACAAACATGTTCCTGGAAAAAAAACGCATCAAGATCGGCACATCCAGCTCAAAAGGCATCTCGAAGACGGGAGCGGGCGATGCGTTTGGATCCGGATTCGTGGCCGCGCTCATAAAGTTTAAAGATCCAATCATGGCGGCGCGTATAGGCACCATCAACGCAGAATCTGTGATTCAACATTTAGGAGCAAAAAAAGGCGTGTTGAATGCATGGCCAATGGAAGCGAAACTCAAAAAGATAAAAGTCTCGTAATATGCCGTACAAAATTTTCGTTACGCGATCGATTCCTGATGCTGGAATCAAACTTCTGCAGGCAAACAAGAATGTTTCGCTTGATATTTACGAACGCGATCAACAGATTCCTCGAAAAGAACTGCTTAGACGCGTACGAGGAGCAGATATTATTTTGTCGATCTTAACAGAAAGAATGGACAAAGAAGTCATGGATGCAGCAGGACCACAGTTAAAGATGATCGCAAACTATGCGGTTGGGTTTGATAATGTTGATGTGAAAGAGGCGGCGAGGCGAAAAATCGTTGTGACAAATACTCCGCATGAGCGTGTGAATGAATCTGTTGCCGAACACACGGTCGCCCTTTTATTCGCCCTCGCGCATCGCATTGTCGAAACGGACGCGTTTACCCGTGCAGGAAAATATCATGCTTGGGGGCCAAAACTGTTGCTTGGTACAAGTCTTGTTGGCAAAACGATGGGAATTGTTGGAACGGGTCGCATTGGATCATCCGTCGTCAAACGTCTTCACGATGGATTCGGTATGAAGATTCTTTATTCCGATTTGAATCGCAACAAAGATCTCGAAACAACAACCGGAGCAAAATATCGTACGCTCGAGAAACTTCTCGTAGAATCTGATTTTGTCTCTATTCACGTTCCCCTCCTAAAATCCACGCATCATTTGATGAGCGCGAAACAATTCAAACTCATGAAACCAACGGCGTTTCTCATCAACACCGCTCGCGGACCGATTGTGGATGAACACGCTCTTGTCGAGGCGCTACGCAACAAAACAATCGCCGGCGCAGGATTAGATGTCTATGAAGGCGAGCCTTTGATTGCACTCAATCCTCGAGACATTAAAGAACTACGACAAATGAGAAACGTTGTTCTGACTCCCCACACAGCCTCTGCAACCATAGAAGCACGACAAGCCATGAGCGAAACCGCTGCAAAAAATATCCTCGCGTTCGTACGCGGAAAGGTTCCGCCAAACGCAGTGAAATAATATGGCACACGATCACAAACACGACCAGGATCATGAACACCATCACCATAACGATGACCACGCATTTGAACACCGCTTATCCTTCTGGGCGGGCGTAATTTTACTCGTCGTTCTGATCGCAATTCTGCTTGGATTATAAAGAAACAAAAAAGATCATCGTGAAGATGATCTTTTTTGTTGGTGGACCAACAGGGACTCGAACCCTGGACCCTCTGCTTGCAAAGCAGATGCTCTACCAACTGAGCTATTGGCCCGAACGAGAGAAGAAGCTTGCACCAAGATTATTCCGAGTGAGGCCGATAGCTTTGCGAAGCAAACGCTATTGACCCTCTCTTGAGGTGGCAAAAGTATAACATTTTGATTTTTTCTGTCAATAACTCGCGAATCTTTTCCTTATTTCTAACCTTTTCTCTAAAAGTTATCCACAACTCCCTTTCAGACAAATCCACAACAAAAAGAGTGAGACCAGAGTGTGTGCAAGAAAAAATTCTTTTCGTTTCTCACTTTAATAATATTTTCTTGCATAAAGAATCACCGCATAAATATTGAGGGAAAATAATTTTTTGTTGAATACAAAATAAAATAATGTTGTGAAGAAAAAAAGTTTACGTGTATATTCATCTCACAAAAAATATTTGTGTCTCAATATTTGTTACGAAAAAAAATATTTTTTCATCACAAAATCTCTTGTCGATTTTTATAGACGTATTATAATTGTAAGTGATCGGAGGAGTATGCGCGCGTCATACGAAAACGATTTTCAGCGCACACTAAATGTGCGATGCTCGATCGAGCATGTAATTTTTAACCGAACACCAAAGAGAATGTCTCTGTGCTCTGTTCACGCCTAAAGGAGGTGACCAATAATATTATGGCAGCTAAAAAGAAAGCAGCGAAGAAAAAAGCAGCTCCAAAGAAGAAAGCAGCTAAGAAACCAGCAAAGCGCAAAGCAGCTAAGAAGCGTAAATAGTCAGGAATAAAAACTCTCTCGGACGCGCCGAGAGAGTTTTTATTTTAGATCAATTTTTCTTGATTGAGTTTCTTCGGACCAAATTCTCCGAAGAGAGTAATCCTTCCGTAGATGCCGTCGTAGCCTGGTTGTTTAAAGACCTCTCCGATTCGCATACGGCGAATGGCTTCGCCGAGTGTTGGTTCAGATGATATCGATATGATCGTTTTGATCGGTGTATCAAGGAGAAGGGTGAGTTCATCAATCTGATCTGTGAGTTTCGTGTACTCGAGCTGAATTTTCTTCGAGGTCGTTGACCTTACGCCATAGATCTCCGCGAGAATCTCCGCAAGTGGAATGATCGACTTAAACGGAATCTTTCGATCGACGACTGTCTCGAACTTCCGATCGGAAAGTTCCTCAACACGGTGATGAACACCGAGCGTTAACTTCTTTTTACACTTCGGACATCGCTCACCGAGTTTTATGGATTCCTCTGGCGAACAACAAAATAAATCCGCCGCACATCCATCAAAGTGATACTTCCCTTCTTCGGGGTAAAACTCGATCGTATAGCGAAACACATTGCGATCTTGTTCCTTGAGTGCGCGCACGAAGTCGGAATACGTCGGTGGCGCGTCAAACTCAAACACATTTGCCTCGCGTGCAAGGTTCTTCGGCGAATGCGCATCCGAATTCGAGATGAAAACAACCTTATCGAGCTCGGAAAGTTGCCAGTTCATTTGTGGATCGGACGATAACCCAGTTTCGATCGCGTAAACATACTTCGACATGGATCCGAAGCACTCCTCGATCGAGTTAAAACCGGATTTTGAACCGAAGATCGCATACCACGGCGTCCATGCGTGAGCGGGAATGATAATGATTCGGTCGTCGATCTCGCGAAGTAACTTGTAGAGTGCTTCCGAATCAATACCAAGAATTGGGCGACCATCGGATTTCAGATTAAATCCACGTTTGGTTAGTTCCTGATTTACTTTTTTACAAGTTTCAAGAGAAGGCGACCAGACCAAGTTGTGAACACGACGGGTTTGTTCTCCTTTTTTATAGATCTGTGAAATCTCGGTGACGAACATGAATTCGGTGGGACGGCGGAGTGGTTGAGTGATGGAGTGGTTGAGTGATGGAAGAGAAGAGCTTTTATTTTTATTAACTGCTCTGCAAAGCAGCTTCCCGCCTGTCGAAGTCCGTAGTCGATAAATCCCCTCGCGCACTTCCTCGAGGTTCTCCTCCAGGTGCGCGAACCACTTCGGGTGTGTCCAATCCCCTGTTGCAACGATGTTGATTCCTTTTCGTTCACACCATTCCGCAATCTTCGGTAATTCCAAATCCTTCGAGCAAGCTCGAGAGTATTTAGAGTGAACATGCCAGTCCGTGATGTAGCGCATAGGTAATTTTTGTAGTCCGAGGCTTTAGCCTTGGTTGCTTCGAGCAGAATAGCAAACGCAAATAAAAAACACCAGAATTTCTTCTGATGTGAGGTGTCTACCTAACTTGGTGCGTCAAACACAGGCGGACTCTGTGCATGTTCGACCATGAACAAGAGAATCATGACGGCCGAACCGTTTGTGAGGACAAGTGGCAAGATCGAATCCGGAACAGATTTGATGATGCCTGTGAGGCAATGATTCATGGTACGAAGCGCATCCTCTAGCGGATCAAGTGACTCGCCAGATTTGATGCGTCGCATCACTTCAAGACTCATGTGCTGAACAATCGTCTGAATCGACGACTGCGCATTCGCACTCGCAAAAAAGTCCGTAAGGTCCGCAGCCGTCCTCAGCTCATGTTCAAACTGCGCAATCAACCGCTTAATGTGTGACATTCTCCCCTCCGTGAATATCGCATCCGATCTTAAACCAAAAACCCCATTTGGTCAATGGGGTTTCATGGTTATTCAATCTCCTTTGTCTGTAACTCATACAATTCCGCATACAACCCCTTTCGACCTACCAGATCTTCATGCGTTCCCTCTTCTTCGACACGGCCTGACTTGAGAACGACGATTCGATCTGCAACGCGCACACTCGAGAAACGATGCGAGATCACGATCACGGATTGCTCACGTGTTTTCTTAAAAAGTTCTTGAAAGAATTGATACTCAGATCGGGCGTCGAGTGCTGCGGTTGGTTCATCAAGAATCAAGAGCGACGCGTCTTTGATGAGCGAACGTGCAAGAGCTATTTTTTGCCACTCGCCACCGGAAAGTTCGGTTCCTCCCTCACCCGTTTCGTGTCCGAGCATGGTTTCATAGGTATTCGACAAACCAGTAATTTTTTGATGAATCCCGGAGCGTTCTGCCGCGAGCTGAATGGCGACGAGATCATCAATACGAGCAAGTTCACCGACTCCGATATTTTCTTTCACGGTAAGTGAGTACTGTTCAACATCCTGAAACGTTACCCCGATTTGTTTTCGTAGAGACTCGAGTGTATATGCACGATAATCTTTCCCATTCACAAGAACCGTTCCGCTTGTCGGTTCATATAATCGCATAAGAATTTTCACGAGCGTGGATTTTCCTGCACCATTCTCACCCACAATCGCCAGACGTTCACCTTTTTTAATAGAAAACGAAATATCCTTCAAAGCCGCAATGGTTGTTTCTGGATATGCGTAGGAAACATGATCCAATTCAAGTGATTCAATAGAAGAAAGCTGCTCTGCGTCCGGACGATCAACAATAATTGGTTGCAGTTTTTCGAGCGTTCGAAATGAATTCAAGTAGTTTGTGTGCTCGAATAATTGAGCGATTTGCCACGCCTGACTCACCATGAAACGTTCGAGGCCGACAAACGCACCAATGTAAAGTGTGAATTGTCCAATCGAAATTTCTTGCAACACAACAGATTGCACAACGCTTACATAGACAAAAATATAAACGGAAAATGTACAAATATTCGCAACCAAACTTGCAAACAAACGTTTCTGTTCGATTTCTTTTTCTTTGCGAACAACTTCTGCATAGGATGCATGATAACGATCGGCAAAATACGTTCCAACGTGATGTATCATGAGTTCAACAAGTGTTTGTGTGCGCCGAAATAAGCTTTCAAGATACCAAACCTTTTTCATGATCCCCGCCTTACCCCAAGAAATATTCATGCCAATATAAATCGCCCATACAGAAATAGCCACACTCGGAATAACAGCGATGACAAATAAAAGCGTGAACCATGGAGAGAACTTTGCCGCAAGAACAATATAGGAAATGGATGCCGCAATATTTCCAATCGACTGAAAAAGAATCCATGTCATCTGCTGAGGACGCCATCGCTGATCCTTTAAGTAGGTGAGGAGCGTGTGGACAGATGGCTTTTCAAGAGTTGGAAGATCAAGACTCACGGTCATTCGATGAATACGGTCTGTGACCGCAAGCATCAAATCCCCTTTCAATGCCTCTGTCATGGAATCACTCAAAAGAAACACCACGCGTTGTAGACCAAGCAAAACCAAAGACGCGATAATAAACCAAATAAGTTGCTGACTCCAAACACTGTTCGTCGAACCATGAACCAAAATATCAATAATACGTGCACCTAGGTACAACTCGGCCGGCGGAATAATTCCGATCAACAACTGAACAATCGTCAATTGAATGGTTTGTCGTGGTGCAATTTTAAAAACGAACGCGAGTTCACGAAAGAATGTTCTTATAAGCGTGCTTATAGGGATGCGTTCAATTTTTGACATAGGAAGAAAATAATTGAATCCAAATCAATCGCATCATAATCTGTCGTATCCACAATATGCGTCCGCACATCAGCCAACAAGGGCTCGATGCGTTTTGAAAAATAGCGTTCGTCGAATTCACCCAAAACGGTCTCGATCGAATCACAATGTCCTGGGTGGCGCGTCGTGAGAGAGCGTTCGAGAAATCTCTTGCGCGCAACGTGTGGTTCCGCCGTCATCCAGATCTGAATAAGTTCGGCATTATGTCGTTCAGAAAATTCCTGCAGCCAAATCCGATCATCTGCCCAAATAAATGTTGCGTCGGCGATCACGGATTCACCGCGTGCCAAATACATCTGAATCAATTGGCGAAATACTGGATGCGTCGCGGCGCCAATTTCTTTTGACCACGCGCGATCTTTATATCCACCAACATCGAACAACGCTTCTTTAATTTCATCCAGGGCAATTCGAACAAACCCCGTTTTTTCCGCCACAAACTTCGACACGGTTGTTTTCCCCGTCGCAATCGAGCCGCCAACAATGATGAGTTTAGGATGCGAGTCCATAACATTTTCGTAAAATCTCTTCTGCAATCTCTTTTTCTTCCGGCGTATTAATCCCAATCGCCTCTTCCGGCGGAATCGATACGGTTGGAATATCGATTCCCTCCTCGAATGCCATCGCGACGAGATCGGTGAGATAATATTCACCCTGCGCATTCTCGTTTTTTAATTGGGCGAGACGATCCCAGAGCCAATCGGTTCGAAAACAGAAGAGAGCTGGATCGCGTTCGAGAATTTGTTTTTGTTCTTCGCTTGCATCCTTGAATTGCTTATTGCCGATCACTCGACCGCTTTCATCACGCAGGATGCGTCCCCATTTCTCAAATGCTTTGTACCAGCCTTCGGTCGATGGCAACGTCGTAGTGGCCATCGTGACGTGTGCAGCGCGATCGCTGTGAGTTGATGCGAGACGATTCAGTGTTGACGCAGACAAAAACGGATGATCGCCGTAAAGGACGATGAGCGCATCTGCATCTTCGACGAATTCCTGTGTGCATCGAACCGCGTGTCCGGTACCGAGCTGTTCTTCTTGAATGGCGTGCGAGCAAGTTCGACCAATCACTTCACCGAGGCGTGGCGAATCTTTTCCAATCACAACAACCGGATTCCCCTCGAGACCCGATGCTTCTATAGACTCGAGCAAGTGCTGCAAAATAGGCTTCCCCGCAACCGGAGTCAGCGCCTTCGGAATATCCTGTTTCATGCGCGTACCTTTTCCGGCCGCGAGGATGACGATTCGGAATTTCATACTATTTCATCAAAACCCCAACAACAAAACCAAACAGGAACCCGATCGCGAGAAAGAAGATGATTCGGACGACTTTGCAGAGGTGACAGGGCTTTTTTTCTTCATTCATAGGACTCAACAATAACAAAAAAATTCCCTTTCGGGAATCTTTTTCAGCAAATTTACATTGTCCTGGCGCCGACCTACTCTCGCCCAATCGGACTACCATCGGCCCTACGACGCTTAACTTCTGTGTTCGGGATGGAAACAGGTGTGACCATCGTGGAAGAGGCACCAAGACAATGTAAACTTGCTGTTCTCACGAACAACAATTGAAGATCAACAGAACTTATTCTAAACCTAATTTTTTCTGGTACGTGCGTACTCTGTGAACTCTCTTATGCAAGAGAGGTTGTAGAGCTCGACCTATTAGTACTGCTCGGCTGAACATCTTACGATGCTTACACCTACAGCCTATCAACCTGCTAGTCTCGCAGGGGTCTCAAATGAAGACTTATCTTTGGATCGGCTTCACGCTTAGATGCTTTCAGCGTTTATCCGAACCGAACGTAGCTACCCAGCGATGCCCTTGGCAGGACAACTGGTGCACTAGAGGTTCGTCCATCCCGGTCCTCTCGTACTAAGGATGGATTCCATCAATCTTCGACGCCCATGGTAGATAGGAGACCGAACTGTCTCACGACGTTCTGAACCCAGCTCGCGTACCGCTTTAATTGGCGAACAGCCAAACCCTTGGGACCTTCTACAGCCCCAGGATGCGATGAGCCGACATCGAGGTGCCGAACCACGCCGTCGCTGTGGACGCTTGGGCGTGACTAGCCTGTTATCCCCGGAGTAGCTTTTATCCGATGAGCTTCCGCCGTCCTATTTCGTACGGTCGGATCACTAACTTCTGCTTTCGCAACTGCGCGACTTGTAAGTCTTGCAGTAAAGCTGGCTTCTGCGTTTGCACGTCCAGCGCGATTTCCATCCGCGCCAAGCCAACCTTTGTAAACGCCTCCGTTACATTTTGGGAGGCACCCGCCCCAGGTAAACTACCCACCAGATCCTGTCCCTCCCTCCGGTTTCACGGAAGGTGGTTAGACTTTACACAACGCAAGGGTGGTATCTCACTGGTGCCCGAAGGCTCCCACCTATTCTGAACATGCGGAACATAAAATCAAGACCAAGTTGTAGTAAAGCTTCACGGGGTCTTTTCGTCTTACCACGGGAAGTGAGCATCTTCACTCACATTGCAATTTCGCCGAGTACATTGTTGAGAGAGTCTCCAAGTCGTTATGCCATTCGTGCAGGACGGAACTTACCCGTCAAGGAATTTCGCTCTTTGTTGTTACGATCCATTGATCGACGTAGTCATTTCTGCCACGTTCTGCATGTCACCATGCAGGTCGGACTCTATCTTCTTCGAAGGTTTCGAAGTCTGGCGTATAGTCTCTGAGGATTCCAGAAATTTTGATGGAACTTTTCGATTCATCAATTGGATAATCTTTGCAATTTCTTTCTGACCTTGATGATTCTTGTGCGTTCCTTCCTTCATCATTTGAAGGAGCTGAGCAAAGAGTTCAAAATCATTTTTCTTTGAAGTTTGCAAAGAGTATTTTTGGAAGAACGGAATAATCTTCTCTCGAAGATCTTCTTGCGATCTTACACAATACTTTAGCAATGGTTCTCTGTGATTATCATGACGAGTGTTCTGATAAATCTGACCGCATCCGAAATACTCACGAATGAGTTCCAGACTTGATCGACTTTTCATACCTTGTGTCACAACAAACTCAGGAAACACCTGCCATCCAAGGCTTGTGGTTTTGTTTCGAATCAAACTGACTGAGAAGCAACCCTCTCCGTCAACAAATCCGCAAATCCACCACGCCATTTCTAGTCTTTCCTGCTGATTGTCTCGTTTTTTTATCATACTATGGTTATATTTTACCATAGAGTGAACGAGGTGTTCCAGCATATAGCCAAATTTTTCTTTATCTACGTCTGTGAGGCATCACAGTTCGATAATGAGAGGTCATTCACCTCACTAAGGCAGCTTTTATTTCACCTTAGGACGATTATAGTTATCGCCGGCGTTCATCCGCGCTTCAGTCGAAAGCTTTGACCCCGAAGGATCTAACCCCCTTCCTTAACGTTCGGACACTGGCCAGGCATCAGCCCCTATACTTCACTTTGCAGTTTTGCAGGGACCTGTGTTTTTGGTAAACAGTCGCTTGGAGTCTTTCGCTGCGGGTCGCCCCCTCACAGGGGCAACCAGGCCTTATCCCGAAGTTACGGCCGTTGTTTTGCCGAGTTCCTAAACAATGTTTCTCTCGTACGCCTTAGTGCATTACGCACCCACTCACCTGTGTCGGTTTACGGTACGGGTCTCTATCACATTAGCCTTAGCGGCTTTTCTTGGCTCCGTGTTCTTTCCCCTTGTTTCCTGTTGCCAGAAAACTTGCGATCATATTCGTGCTCTGGATTAAACCAAGCGTGGTGGATTTGCCTGCCACGCGCCTAAATACGCCCAACGTCATAGCCATAGGACGCGGGAAATTTCACGAAGCGTCCCCGCTTCAGTGTGATAAAAAGTGCAGGAATATTAACCTGCTATGCATCGACTACGCCTTTCAGCCTCGCCTTAGCACCCGACTAACCCTGGGACGATTTGCGTTGCCCAGGAACCCTTAAGTTTACGGCGGACGGGGTTCTCACCCGTCTTTTTGCTACTCATGCCAACATTCTCCCTTCGCATCGCTCCACCATGGGTCACCCCTTTGGCTTCAGCGCAATACGAATGCTCTCCTACCGCTTAACATTTAAAAATGTTAAACCCTCAGCTTCGGCACATCATTTAGCCCCGGTACATTTTCGGCGCAGAAAAACTTGACCAGTGAGCTATTACGCTATCTTTAAAGGATGGCTGCTTCTAAGCCAACCTCCTGGTTGTTTAAGTCTTTCCACCACCTTTTACACTTAATGATGATTTTGGGGCCTTAGCTTGAGATCTGGGCTGTTTCCCTTTCGACGTATGGAGCTTAGCCCCCATCGTCTGACTGCCGGGAACACATGTTGGTATTCGGAGTTTGATTAGAGTCGCTACCCGAAGGCGCAAACTCGATTCAGTGCTCTACCCCCAACACATTATTTACCGACGCTAGCCCAAAAGCTATCTCGGAGAGAACCAGCTATTACCGAGTTCGATTGGAATTTCTCCGCTATCCACAACTCATCCCCGTGTTTTGCACGGCACGTGGGTTCGGCCCTCCACGAACTGTTACATTCGCTTCAGCCTGGTCATGGATAGGTCACCCGGTTTCGGGTTATGTGCGCGCCACCAATATTTCGCGGATTAACGCTCGCTTTCACTATGGCTTCGTCCCGGAGGACTTAACCAAGCGACGCACAACACACTCGTTGGCTCATTCTTCAATAGGAACGCCATGACCCACTCTCCGCCTTGCGGCTTCGAGGGGCGCTGACTCCTTGTAAGTATACGATTTCAGATACTATTTCATTCCCCTTCCGGGGTGCTTTTCAGCTTTCCCTCACGGTACTTGTACACTATCGATCAGAACATGTATTTAGCTTTGCCAGATAGTCCCGGCAGATTCCTACAGGATTTCACGAGTCCCGTAGTACTCAAGAACAGTAATCATAATGACGTAATATATTTCGCGTACAGGACTTTCACCTTCTATGGTGTGACGTTCCAGTCACTTCCCCTATATATTACATGGATTTCATTATCCGTTTTTTGAAGAAAACGACACTACCGTCTTACAACACCTATCTCTCGCAACGACTTCAATCTTTCGCATCCATTCACACACAGTCTTGCGACTCCATGCTTACAAACACTTCACGAGAGAGGTTTGAGCTGTTCCCTTTTCGCTCGCCACTACTAAGGGAATCTATTCGTTTCGCGTTTCCATACGACGTGCTGTCGGGTAAACCCGACTGGCCGCATGAAAACGTTAAACGAAATTGTTTTTTCTTTTCCTCTGGCTACTGAGATGTTTCACTTCACCAGGTGCCCTCCTTGCAACTATGTATTGATTGCAAAGTAATGCGGTATGAACCGCATTGGGTTGCCCCATTCGGATATCTTCGGATCAAAGGTTGTTTGCCACCTCCCCGAAGCTTTTCGCAGGCTACTACGTCCTTCGTCGGCATGTTCTGTCAAGCCATCCTTCGTATACTCTTATTAATATGCTCTACAACCACTCTTATTTAAGAGTGGTTCACTTCTTTGTGGTTTCTCTAATTCTGTTGATCTTCAATTGTAATGTTCGTGCGACCCTTGAAGGGTTTACCGAAATCTGTTTGATTCAAGGATCTGTTCTGGCCTTGAGGCCAGAGCTGAGCTACGACGCGAGAGTCGGAACTCAGCTCTAGGCACAAGAGACAAAGTGATGGAGTGGTTGAGTGGTGGAGTGAAGGTACTTGGCTTTTTGTTGAGAAGACACTATAAAACCGCCTTGTGGGCGGTCTTCAAGCAACAAAATTGTTACGATGAAGATCGTCCCTTATATTTGGTTTGCGTTACATGTGAACATATCCCCTTGTTCTCCGTAAGCTCCTTCTCCTCTCCATCCCATCAGCGGACCCATCTTCATGTGGGTCGATCAGCCAGATTATTCTTGGGACAAAGAAGAAGAAACGTATTCGATTTAAGTGGTGGAAGTTTAACGGAAGCCGAAAAGACTGTCAAGGGAATTTGTCCCAATTGTTTCCACAGGCATGTTTAACGATTTTATCTTGACAAAACCCCCATTTTCCGCTATGATTGTCTGATCCAAACGTTGGATCAACCAAGGAGGAGAGATGCGTTCTTTCATCATAATCGCGATCGTTTTCATGTCCGCCTGTGAAAACAAGGTCGAAGGCCCAAAAGGCGATCAAGGAATCCAAGGTGTCGCTGGAGAGAAGGGCGACAAGGGTGAGCCTGGAGAAAAAGGCGAGGAAGGATCGAAGGGCGATCAGGGTGCAACCGGTTTGCAAGGCGAAAAAGGTTTGCAAGGCATCGCCGGTGAAAAAGGCGAAACCGGTTCGATCGGTTTGGCCGGAGTTCAAGGCGCGAAGGGAGATCCAGGATCGATCGGTCTTCCAGGTTCAGACGGAACATCTTGCGTCGGTCAGTCTGTAACCGAGGGCGTGCTCGTCACATGTGGCAAGGAAACATTCCTCGTGAAGCACGGCGATGTTGGACCGGCGGGAGCGAAGGGTGACAAAGGTGATGCTGGTTCGCAAGGCTTGAAAGGCGACCAAGGATTGCAAGGGATCCAAGGTGTCGCTGGAAAAGATGGCGTGCCTGGTCTCGATGGATTGCCTGGAGCAAAGGGCGATGTTGGACCGGCGGGAGCGAAGGGTGACAAAGGTGATGCTGGTTCGCAAGGCTTGAAAGGCGACCAAGGATTGCAAGGGATTCAAGGTGTCACCGGAAAAAATGGCACACCCGGTCTTGATGGATTGCCTGGAGCAAAGGGCGATGTTGGTTCTCAAGGGCTACAAGGAATTCAGGGAGACAAAGGAGATGCAGGATCCAAAGGTTCACCCGGATGGGATGGGATACCAGGATTAAAAGGAGACAAAGGGAATCAGGGTGAACAGGGTTTACAAGGAATCCAAGGACCACAAGGTGTTCAAGGAAAACCAGGAGAACTTGGAAAAAACCTTGTGGCACAGTGCCCTGAAGGATCTAAAGCAATGGTGTTTAAAGGACACCTTAAGTACTGTGCTCATAAGTTTGTCTTTGAAAAAGGACTGACTTGGGAACAATGTCTGAACACGTGTCTGACGAACGGCTTATTGATTCCCCCACTTCACGAATTTGCAATTATTTGCCTTGGAGATCCGACATTCTTCGATCAGGAAAAAGTTAATGGATGCCCGGACTTCCCCAACTGCTCAACCATTACTGGATGCCCGTCAGACTACAGTTGCTCAGACAAGCTCTGGTTCCACGTTGCCGAAAATCAGGCTGGTGGAGATACGACTCTTCGTCCAACACTAGCCTTCGAGCCATACTCCCCAGAAATGGGTAAGTATTTTTGCGAGGCCGTTCTGGAACAGAGTAAGGGAGTTGTGTATGCACAACCTAAATCTGGTCAAAAACGCATCTTCCTTAATTGGTACAGCTACCTTCGAACAGTGACGGTGCAAGACGACTTTGTTCCCACCGTGGACGCAACATTGCTTCCACGCGGCTGTCTTTGTGGAAAACAAATATGAAATTCTCTAACGATCCTAATTTGGATCGTTTTTTATTTTGTAACATTGAAAAATTCAATGTCCTCTTCTGTTAACTCTTGGCACGTAAATCCACCACACCACCAAGAAAATCCTTGTAAATCGTGTCGCATTGCAATTAACAATTCTCGCGCCGACTTGGCATTAAAATCTGGAGATTGAGCTGTGGTCAGGGAAACAATAAGTTTTCTAAATTTTCTAACAACTTTTGGAGAGCTATAAAGCCATGACTCAGAATATTTTCTGATCACTTCTTTTGCTTTTGCCAACTTAAGATTTAAATCAACATCAATACCAGAAAAAAAATATGAGAGATCTTCTCTTACAAAGTTAATATATGTTTTTTGAAGCCAGACTAACTGTTTTTCTTTCATGGAAGATCTTATTTGTAACTTATGAGCTTGCCAGCCTACAACTAGCAAAAAGAAACCGCCAATTAATGCCACGACAATTCCATTTGAAGAAAAATTCAACATATTATATAAAACAACTTTTGTTAAAATCACAAAAAGCTATCAGCGCGCTGATAGCTTTTACTTTTATTCAACAGTATCTTCGAGATGATCCGTCGGATCAATCCCTGAAATCTTGATGCCTTTTCTAATTACTATTCCTGCATTCATCGTTACAGAGCCCAATTTAAAAGCTTGTACGACTTTATATTGTCCATTACCGATGTATTCGAGACAATTTTTTAATTTCTGCATATTTTTATTATTTTATTGTTTGAACAAATATCCTGAAGTCGACCATGATGCAGAAAATGAGTTGCTAAGACTTATTTCTATATCATCTTTCATGATTAGCACTCTGCATCATAGAGTGCTATCAACTGCGTGTCAAATAAAAAACGCTGGTTTTATTTATTCAAATTCAATCTCATCAATCGACCCAATCCGCGTCCACGCCACATGATCTCGCTCATGCATATAATCATGCTTCGCACCCGGGCGGACGATGATGTATATTTTTACATCCTTTTAAATTTCGCTTGATTGATCTTTTCAAGCGTTGACAATGTCAAAATCACAGACGGATTCTGACTCACTTTCAAAAACAATCTGTCTCCAAACTTTTGTTGGAGGGGTGTTAAGAATTCATCGCCCCATGAGGGTGAGAAAACGCTCACACCTTCAAAATCAACAATAACTTCTTCATCAACCCCAACAGAATTCAGTGTCGGAAGAAACGCAGCGTATGATTCTTTGCCATTTTGACGCGAAGTGAAAACGGAACCGAATTTATTTAGATGTATAATCATATATTTTGTTTAAAACTCGATCACAGACAAACATCCGTGTATGGGATCGGGGGTTTTTTCTGTTTTAAATTTCAGAATGCCTTTTTGAATCCTGAGCGTGGCCGTGCCTGATTGAAAATTGAGCGTTGCATCGGCGAGGTTTAATGCGTCTTTTGTATATTTTAATCCGTTGCCGCGATGTTCATTTTCTCTGCTTGTGAGAATTTCCGTGAAAGCGACGTGCAACGCTTCTTGATCGGACACCAAATTCGGTCGAACGCGCTGAAGCGTTTTTAATACGCCTTGCCCTCGATCTGCGAGGATGATGATGCGTTTACCCAAATCATAAGCAAAAAATATTCCCGGAACATCCGGCCAGTTTCCGATGTTGTGATCATAGGAGTTGCTTCCGATTTCTCCTGCGGCCGAAGAAATAAGAGACGCTGTTTTTATAAACAATGGATTTGCATCCATTTCATGAACCATACGTTCAAAACGCGTCTTAAAGACGTCGCTAGTTTGACAATAAAAATCAGATTCCGGAACAAACGGCGTTTCTGCATGAACCCATTCTTGAGCCAGTCGTAAAATTCCTTTTGTTTTTTTGTTGAGATCCGCCAATGAATAATAACGATGCCCTCCCGGCGTCACATAGGAAGCTGAAAATGTGCCATCATTATGCCAACGACGCAAAGTCATCTGTGAAACACCCAAATATCTGGCGGCTTCACTGATTGTGAGATAGTTTTTTGAAAAGCTAATCATATTGACATAAATTATACAAAACTATACAAATTTGTCAAATCTATACATTTCAAGTCATTACGCTATGCGCCTTATTTTTCCCATGCTAAGATTATTTTACGCTCCTTACAATTGAGGTGATTCATGTCAAAACATTCAACCCTTCTCACACGTCGAGATGTTCTTCGAATCGTTCCACTCGGAATCGCGGGAACTGTCATGTTGAGTCCAACACCTGCAGAAGCCCGTATTCTCGGAATCATCATCCGAATCGGAGCCTACGGAGTTGGATCAATCATGGGTCCATTTCTCGCAGCAGGAATGCTTGCAGTTGGAGCTGTGGCAGCCGTAAATCACGGCCTGCACACAATGTTTCGTAGGGATTCTAGATCCTCAAACAATGATAGTTACTCCTCGTATGCAACCTACTCACCAAGCGGATGGAAGGAATACGTGCCGCCCAAGCCAATCATCATCAGTGTCTCTTTCAATCCAACTGAACGCATTGCAGGCGACGTCCTGCGCATACGTGCGATCGAACACGACATCCTCAAAAACGACGGTGTCGAGCTTCCTCGTGGCGGCAGACTGATCATCGAAGAGGATGGAACCTTGCGTTTCGCGGACACCAAGTTCCGCGGATATGCACACATCCAAAACAATGGCGATCTCTCTGTCTGGACGCCTGATCATCAACACGTTCTCACACGCACACCGCGCGAAAACAGGTTCCACAACATCCACCACAATTCGGACGATGGACGTTCGGCATTGGTGTCATTGCTTGGAGAGATTAAACATGTGTAAGAACATACGTTGGATATCTCTTGCGATTGTCGCATGCATCTTCGTTCCCAGCACACATATGGCAGAAGAACCGTCTCCGGTTGATAAACTTCAAGGTGAAACTCGAACGGAAACAGTTAGATCTATGAATGAATTCATGATCTCAATTTCTGACCTAGAACCACACGTACAGGCAAGACTCTTGAAAGCACGGCTTATAAATACTAGAATGATTTTTAAAAATGATAGGCCATGGATTGGTCAGTCTGAAGAGTACTATAGAAAATGTCAATGTAGTGAAGAAACTGACTATCCAAGACATCCTTACTATATTTCTTCCCTTGCTACAGGGAAAAATATTTGGTCACTATCATATGTCATATATTACGGGAGGAATTATGGTGATAGACTGTTTCGTCTTGAAACTGTCGTAAACATTGAACCGAATTCCTTAATGTTAGAATGGATGCGTGCTCGGGACGAATATGCAGAATACTCAAAAGAAAAAATTAGTGGCATAGACGCTACGGTTAACATCTCTGGAAAAATCGATTCGTTTACCTGGGAACAAAACACGGGAGGTAACTTCTTTGTAACATCTGTACTCAAAAAACAAAAAGTGTCATGGTACAAGCAAGACATGATCAGCTGTAAACTTACAATGACATTGAATCCATTCTCCCCGGATGCGATCGCCTCATGGAAACTTCTCTATTCGTTGCCAGAACACACAAACATTTTGAATGAAAAAATAGCCGAATGGGTAAAGTACTACATGGGAAAAGGTGAAAAACCTAAACCTATTCTCGACAAAAATTAACAAACCAAACGCACGCATAGTCCCGGTCAAAAAAACCTTGAGCTCACGCTCGGTTGCCTTATTTGATCGGGCTTTTTTATTTCACTCAATTTCAATCTCCCCAATCGACCCAATCCGTTTCCACGCCACATCGTCTCTCTCATGCGCATAATCATGCTTCGCTCCTGGTCTTACGATGCGGTAGAGCTGGATCGGTAATCCGGCGTCCACTATTGGGTTCAGTTCATTCGGGCTGTCGTCGACGAATGCGATCGGACAGACCTCCCCCTGCCCCATTACCTGACCACCCCCTAGCCCCCTCCTTATAAAGGAGGGGGTTTCCGAGAGCATTTCTCGCAACACCGTCACTTTCAAATTGTTCGGCCCCGCGATTCGGATCGTGTCGAAGTAATCATTCAAACCTGTCGAGGCGATCTTTGATCGTTGATACTCCGCGTTTCCGTAGGTCAGAATCGAAAACGTATGCGGCGGTCTGTGTTTCTCAAAAAACGGCACGACGTCATCATAAACGAGACTCGAGCCGATACTTTGCGCGTGAACGAGAAAATTTTGGACAAGCGTATCAACTTCCGACTCGGAAATTCCACACATGAGTGCGTGCGCGCGATGTGTCCAACCGATTGCGTTTAAAATTCCCATTTGCTTGATGGCGACTTCACGATCAACTCCAAGACCCACAAGAATTTCCAGCCATTCAGACCAAATTTTTTCTGTGTTGAAAAGCGTGGAGTCGAAGTCACAGACGAGGTGCATAGGGAAAGGTTGGCAAGGTTTGCGGGGTTGGCGATGTTGGCAAAAATTATGAATCGGCACAATGCAAACCTTGCAAACTTTGCCAACCTTGCAAACCCTGTTTATTTATAAACATCCTCCAGGCTCTGTCCCGGGGCGTAATCAAACGGGGTCTTTGCTATTTCCAAAATTGTTTCTTTGAGAACGGGATATTGTGCTCCCATATAGTGATCATCTGTCGCGGTCTCCATAAATCGGGCGCGCAATTGATCGGCTAATTTTCGTCCATGCTCGATCGGAACCAACTTATCGTCCGCTGAGTGAATCACAACAAACTCTCTGGCTTTCCACATAAGAACGTCTGCGTCGAGGTCATCGACGAATAAGCGACGGAGTTCTGGGCGAGAAACTTTCCATGGTGCGGCGACAAGGATGACGGCGCGTGGAGTCTCGGTCATTTCAACTGCCTCAAGATACTGTAAAATAGCAAGGGCACCCAAAGAATGCCCAAGCAAAATATCCTCGTTCTTTAAATACCCAATTTCTTTTTTCATGACCTCCATGAGCTTTGGCATATCGATGCCTTCTCGAATTTCAGGATCGATTGGGACGCTTGGATCCAAAACAGGAGCCTTCAAAGGAAGTTCTGGGGCAATCACCTCAAAGCCAGCTGCGTGAAGTTCATCACGAAGCCATGGGTGAAAGTTCATGGATGGACTTGCATTAAAGCCGTGAACAAGGATGATGCGCATACTTTTCGAGGTGGAGCATACCAATTAAGAGGGTCCATGTCGAGGCATTGACATTTTGCACTTTTTTCCGTACAGTCCTTGGTCTTTGTAATCAAACAAAGGCAAACCACCGGCGTGAGGCAACCATGGGCAAACGACGCTTAAATGGCGAACATATCCAGGTTAGGCTTCCGGAAACCCTGTTTTCTCTTCCGGAAGGCTATACAGACAAGCTCAGAGCTGCATCCTACAAAGGAGGCGAACGCACTGCTTCCATCTTGGAAAAAAAGGAAGCAATTTCGGAAGGCGAATTTGCCTTAGAACAAGAAACATACCGACAGATAGCGGGAGAAAATTTGGCCTTTTTCCATTTGCTGATGAGTTGTTATCTCTCGCGAATGGTTTACGACTTTGAGAGGATTGCTTTCGATCATCGAGCGAGTCTACGCAATAAATACCTCATTGCGGCCATGTCGCAAAAGGAGCTCACGATCGCGTGTCTATACCTGAAGCCAAAGATCATCCCCCACATCCCCTCTTGGGACAAACACATCCACATGGGCTACAACGGCTGGTGGGCATCACACTTTTATGGAGCGGTGACCGTGGCGCGTGTCGCCCGGCGACTTTTACAAGAAGGAGCTGAGGTTCGACTTCCAACCGCCGCAGAGGACATCGATGACAAAATCGATCTCATCGCCTCATTCAAAGGACGATCGGAAGGTCTGTGCATGCAGATCAAGTCAGATGACCAGGTCGAGTGGATTCAACACCGCGTGTGTTCCGGACTCAATCCGAATCGTGAACCGGAATCGTTGCGACGCTTCCTCTTGGGAACGCGAAAATTCCAAGATCAATACCGCGGCATTTGGATTCCGATTGAACTCACCCTTGGCTCAAAGCCGTTTCAAGACGGAACAACCGTTTGGCGGGGTCCAATCGTTGATATTTTCCACACGATCCTTACAAAGGCGCTCGAAGAACACGACCCATCGCTTCGTGCGGCCATGTAACTCCTCCTTCGACCCGCTTTGGGTCGTTTTTATTACGTCGCTCGCGAGCGACGTAATTTATTTGGAACGGTTGACAAACTCGTCTTTTTCACGTTAAATAGCTGGTCACCCCTTTCCGGGTGTCACATCAGAAGGAGGTTCTCTGTGGCCAAGCGTCGTTGTAAAGGCGCGTACGTCCGAATCGAGCTTCCGGACAAACGCACGACTCTTCCTGAAAATACAGCCGATCTTCTGAAAGAAGCGGCGGACTTTGCCATCTTGCGTGCTCACTCCATTTGGAAAATGTCCGAGCAAAACAAGCGTGGATGGATCACTTACATACAAATTAGCGAAGAAACATTTCGCGAAGATCGCGAACGATTTCAGGAAATCGCGGAAGAAAACGTCGGGCTTTATCATCTGCTCTTGTCCGTCTTTTTCACGAAGATTCATCAAGAAATGGAACCAAGAGCCTCGGCGCATAAAATTCGTACACGAAACGCGTACCTTTCGGCCGGAATGGCGCAACGAGAAATCTCAAGCGCCTGCCTCTGTCTCAGCGAGGAGAGTGCGAGAACGATTCCTCAAATGAAATCTGAAACATTTGGAATCGATCCTCATATTTGGCTTACAGGCTTTATTGGAGGAAGGTCGGTTGCACGTGTGATTGCTGCATTCATGAATCGTGGGGCAGAAATCTTTTTCCCGACAGCGTACATCGACATTCAAGGTCGCATCGATCTGTTGGTGCGATTCCCTGTGAATAGTCTTGGGCTGTGCGTACAGATCAAAACATTTCAGAACCTGAACCACATTCGTTATCGTCTCATCCCGGAAGTGCCTTATCATCAAATCAAGGAGCTGTCTGAAGACGATCAATACTTTCTGAAAGGCGTAACGGAATTCCGCAGCGACAATATCGGCATGTGGTTCCCTCTTGAAATCATGATCGGAGACGCGTCCTACACACAACGATACATCGATCCACCGCGTAACATTACTTACGCGTTTGATCGAATGCTCATGGATCTCTTCGAACACGCAAAAGAATTCGCAACCCCTTAACGCTTCCGCTGGAAGCGTTTTTTCTTTCCCAATTGAAAAATCTGAGCGTGTCGCGTACACTCGAAGCACAAACGAACGAATGATGAAACTTCCAAAATTGGTGCCTCGCGCCGTGCTGGAGGCAAAAAGATCGTGAGAGGTATCCTAAAATACCTCGAACAATTTTTTGCCGAAGCGCAAGCGAGGCGCCGATTTTGGAAGTTTCATCGCGAGCGTGGCGGAATTGGTATACGCACTAGCCTTAGGAGCTAGCGGAGCAATCCATGAGAGTTCGAGTCTCTCCGCTCGCACCAAAAAATCAGAACTGAAAAAATTATCCACACACCCACCATTGACAACAACAAAATTTTTTGATGAAATGTTTATACAAGAAATAAGAACTCCTAGATTGATCATATTCATCTGGGAGTTCTTTTTTGTTTCCAAAAAATGGAAACACGATCTGATCCATCGTCTTCACGTGCGCCGCGTGTTCATTCATTTTCATTCTGACCCTATGAAACAAAATCTGATTTTTCTGTTTGCCTTGTTTGCGATCTTGTTTGGATCTGTCCCAACGTTCGCAAACGCATCCACACCACCAAGCATCGTGATTTCCGAAATCGCGTGGGCGGGATCTTCGCTCTCAACATCTGATGAGTGGATCGAGCTTGCAAACATCACGAACAATCCCGTCGACGTTTCCGGATGGAGCCTTGTGGGCGCCTCGAACACACCCATCATCTTCCCCGCCGGAAGCACTATCGACCCACATTCAACATTTCTCATCACCAACTATGCACACACAAATACAAGCTCAACACTCAACACACAACCACAAATCATCACGACCCTGGTCTCGATCCCAAATGACAAACTCGCCCTCACGCTCACGTCACAAATGGGAAGCGTGGTCGATTCCGCCAGCAACGGAGGAAATCCTCTCGCGGGAGCGTCTGGCGGAACTGGAAGCACGGCTGATGGACGATACAGATCCATGGAACGACTAAATTTTTCTCTCGAAGGCACAAGCAAAGAAGCGTGGTCAAACGCAGAGACCTCGAATGGATTCAAAAACGAGGTGCTCGATCAAGGCACGCCGGGAAGTCTCAATACTTCTCTACAAGTTGCGTTGATCGAAACACAATCTACAACGGTTGCAATGACAACGGACACAGTTGTGGAAGCGAATACCTCGTCACAACCTATTCCTGCAGAAACAACAGAACCAATAGAACCAGACCAAATTTGTGAAGATGTGGCGATTGATAATGTTCCAGTACCAGATGAACCAAACATGACGAATGGAACAATCGAGGAAGTCGTGACAGTTGTTTCCGACCCTCCTCCGGCCTCTCAAGCCCCTCAAGCCTCTCCCACCTCTCCAGCCCTTCCCCCAACCCCTCCCCCACAAGGCACGCTGCGCATCAACGAAATCTATCCACGTCCGGGAACAGGCGAATCCGAATGGGTGGAACTTGAAAATAATTCAATGTATCCAGTCGTCACAAACGGTTGGAGTATCCTCGATGCAAGCGGTGCTGCAACCGCGCTACCAGATGGCGTTGTTTCTCCGGGTTCCTATCTCGTGATCGAAAATCCAAAAGGCAAATTGAATAATGACGGTGACTCCGTGATCCTGAAAGATGCGAGTGGATCGACTGTCGAATCAGTTCTTTATAACGCAGACCTCGGAAGTGTTCCGGATATGGGAGAGTCACTTGTTCGAGTCGATGCTTCAACGCTTACGATCTCGATCACACCAACAAAGAATAGTTCGAACACTCTCACGCCTCGACCACCAAAACCAACAACGACAATCGTAAGCAATACATCGAATGGAACCAACGCAACCAATGACGAACCTGTTGCGACGAATGTGGAAGTCGTTGCAACAACATCTGTCGTGCCCGAATCGAATGGATACCCACAAGAGGCACCCCTACAAACACAACAAGTTCCGATCATAAAAACAATTCGTCTGTCCGAATTTTATCCAAACACCGATGGACACGATGCGACCGATGAATTTATTGAACTTGAAAACACGGGTGATCAACCTGTTTCACTCGATGGCTGGGTCCTGAACGACTTAGGAGGAACCAAATTCACTTTTACAAAAGATGCTTCGATTGCCGCGCACACATTCAAAGCATTCTTGCGTCCGGACACAAAAATCAGTCTTAATAATGACGGCGATACCATCACGCTCACCGCGCCAGATGGCACGATCGTTGATACACAAACTTATGATCAAGCAAAAACCCTCCTCACGTACGCACGCACAAAAGACGTTTGGAATTGGACACAAACAGGTACACCACATGAACCAAATACTCTTTCGGGAAACAGCGCTTCGGTTCAACCAACAACTCCAAACAATGCTTCAACCACACAATCCAACGGGGCCAAGTCCACTGCCTTGTTAACGATCTCGGAAGTAAAACAACGCACAGACGGAACGCGTGTAAAAATCCAAGGTGTTGTGACTGCTCTTCCAAACACATTCAACTCACAGACGATGTACGTACAAGACAGCACGGGCGGCATTCAAATTTTCAAAAGTGATTGCCGATTTCCAACGCTTGTTGAAGGTCAGTCGATCACGGTGAGTGGAATTCTGTCGCACATAAACGGTGAGGCTCGTATTAAAGTGATGAACCAAACATCTCTTGCCGTCGGATCCCTCGTCGAAGCTATCACGCCATCTACCTTTACATCTGGCGATGATTCTTCTGTTGGCTCACTCATGACCATCGCAGGAATCATCACATCTAAATCCGGTACACGTCTTGCGCTCGATGTTGATGGCGAAATGTTCAATGTAGATCTTCCAAAAACAACAACAGCTGTGCATCGAACAGGAGAGCGTGTGCAAGTGAGTGGCATCTTAGCGAAAAATAAATCGGGCGATGTCTTAAAAGCGCGCTCCGAACAAGATGTCACATCACTTCCAAAAGAACTTGTTGAACAGCCAGCACCAGACATCACAGCTGTAGGAGCACAAGAACCAAAAGAAACTCTCGCGATTGTCTTAATCCTCCTCGCTTCGCTCGCCTTCCTTGGTCTCAAACTCCGCCCATATCTTTACACACTCACCCAATCCTATGGACGAAAAACATCTCTCCGTCCTCGATCTTAAAAAACACCTCGAGGCACGCGCGTACACCTACGGCGTCTCCGCAACCGTCTCAACCCTCCTCGGCGAATATTTATTAGAACTTTTAACCAAATCCTATTATGTCCGAAACACAAACGCAACCATGGTTTAATCAATTACGCTCAAAACTCACAGATCTCGCTGAACAATTTGATCTCGACCCAATCCAGGCAGAGCAATTCCGAGAAACCATGTTCGGCTTATGCAAACAGGAATACATGCTTGGAAATAAATCCGGAATTGCGTGGGCATTCAAAAAAGCCGCGGAAAGACGTGGTGATTCACAAGCGGCGGCTGCGTGATATAATCCATAATACTATGGATAAAACACTTACAACTGAACAACGCTTTGAACATGTCGATCACCAGTTTGGAGTCATCGACAAACGCTCGGAGCGCACAGAATTCCGAACGAACCAACGAATCAATCTTATTGAAGATCGATTGGATCGGCATGATCTGAATTTTCTTGAACTGAAAAATTCCATAACAGATCTCGCGATTATGACCAAGAATCAGTTTGATCATGTTTATGAACAATTCGACAAAGTCGATAACCGATTCAATCAAGTTGATAAACGATTCGACACCCTGGAATCGCTCATGAAAAAAGGCTTCGAACGAACAGATAAACTCGAAGGACGATTTGACCGACTTGAAGGACGATTCGATAAACTAGAGGCGCTTGTAAAAAGGGGCTTTGAGCGAACCGATAGACTCGAAGCGCTCATGAAAAAAGGTTTTGGAATGGCCTAATCAAAAGACTCGCCGTGATGGCGAGTCTTTTTTCTATTCAAGGGGTGGAAAATCGAAATCTCTTTCGAGTTGGAGTCGTCTGGCGACAACAGACGGAGAACTTTTCTTTGCAAGAATACCTCGACACGCAAGCGCGGCTTGTCGCATTTCTTCGGAACGCAAAAACACTTCGTCAATTTTACAACGCTTTACAAGCGTGACAGATCCGGAAGAATCTCCGCGCGTCATGGCGGAAAGCGCAACAGCTTTCATGAGACTTTGCATTTCTTCCGTCGCCAATTCAGCTTCTGAAATCTGAAAACGATCCATGATTCCAAGCGCAGACGAAAGTCGATTTGCTCTGATCTCTAACAATACCATCACAAGCGCAGCCGATTGTGTTTCTGGATTTGCGTTAAACTCCGCAGAAGCGCTCGGTTCCCATCCCTCCATGACCAACTCAAAATCCTCTGGATCATGTGGAATTTCCCCCGTCATCATTTTTCGAACAAACGCATCGGGTGTAAGGCCCATTTCCTGAGCCTTCGCAAGCAACACCTCTTTTCGTCGTTTTGCCTCTTGTTCCACTTCTTCCATGGCTGACAACTCTTGTGCCTCAACCGCTTTTGGAGCCGCTTCGGGTCGAAACCCAGATTCAAGTGTGCTCATATGTCGAAAGTATAGCAGAAAAAAATAGAAATACTCCACCGTTGACGTTCTCCTCTGTTTTTACTAGAATAACCTCACCTCAAAGCTGCAGGAATAGCTCAGGGGTAGAGCTTCTCCTTGCCAAGGAGAAGGCCGCGGGTTCGAATCCCGTTTCCTGCTCCAACAAAAAATCCGGACGTACGTCCGGATTTTTTGTTGGATTAGAGGGGAGGGTCGCGACCCTCCCCTACAAATATTTATCGATATCTCACGTGGAGCGCAATCGCGGTCGCCGTCGCCACATTCAAGCTCTCGAGCTTAGCTTCGTGATCGATCACAACAGAAGTTCCGTCACGTGTAATCGAGATCCCTGAACCTTCATTGCCGATGATGAGCACGATTGATTGATCGGTTGCGAGAACGGATTCTGATTTCGCTCCCGGGCGTTTCTCGAGTCGATAAATTGGTCGATCGAGTTCCTTGAGCGTATCACGCGCACGCGATGGATCGAGGTCGATCCATGGGACGAGGAATAAGCCGCCGGCCGAGGCACGAATGACTTTTGTGGAACTCGGATCCGCAGACTCAACGAGAATCATGGATGCATCAAAACCGAGACACAGACGCATGATTGCTCCAACGTTTCCTGGATCTTGTACGCGATCGAGAAACACAACTGTTTTCGAGCGCTTCACGTCCTCAAGCGTCCACTCCGGAATCTTTGCAATCCCAATCACCTCTTGCGGCGTATCCGTCGTCGCGATCTTCGAGAACGACCGCGCGCCCATGTCATTAATATGCAAAACTTCTTGCACCGCTTTCCCCGCGGTCTCAATCATCTTCGGCCCCTCAACCAAACACAAGCCGGTTTTTTCACGGCCTTTTTTGGTCTCCAGTTGCGCAAGCAGTTTGCGTTGGTTGTTTGTGAGCATAGGTTATGCAAGTGCTTGTAACATTCTTTCTTTGGCTTCGTCAATCGTTACGGAACCTTTTATGAGTTCCACCACATCTTCATGCGTCATGTTTTTCTCATCACGCAACCGTTCGGACAAATTAATCGGCTCCCAAAATTCACGTCCGGCTTTGAATCCGAGTTTAATTAAATCACGACCAAGCAAAATAGGTTTAGGCATTTCTTTTTCAACCCCGAGTTTGCGCGCTTCTTCACGAACCCATTTCCCTGCCTTGTAAGGCTCGGGCAATTTAAACTGATCTTTATTCGGCGCGATCGTAAACGGTCCACGCCCTTGATTATCGGATTCCGCAACATACGTCAGTTCCGCAATCGTTGCGGGCCAAATGCGTTTTGCGAGTCTTCGAAAAGCCCCGCCGGAAACCTCTTCACCTTTCAAGAATTGGCGATACATCGTGCCTGGCCACAAATGCTCTTTCACGAGCGCAACCACTTTTTGTTCCAACTCTTTTGGCGCGCCAAGTTTCTTCAAAAACACTTTCGTTGGTCCCTCGCCCGCTGGCTCATGTCCATGCGCACGCGTACGACCTTCTTTGAATTCTGTTGTCTCTGGTTTTCCAAGATCATGACAAAGCGCTGCCATCATCACGACTTGTGCATCTTCTTTTCCGAGTTTCTCATGCTTGCAAACTTCTTTTGCCGCATCCACAACCATCAGTGTGTGAACCCAAACATCTCCTTCCGGATGCCACTCAAATTCTTGCGGCGTTCCACTCATCGCATTCAGTTCTGGATACAATGCTTCGATCACACCCATATCCATAAGCGATTGCAGACCAAGTGATGGACGTTCGGATTTCAAAAGCAACTTGTTCCACTCCTCTCCCATACGTTCTTTGGGAAGTTCACGGAGCGACGGAACCATCTCGCGAAATAACTGCATCGAAGCATCATCCGGCTTCATCCCAAATCGTCCAATGAATTGTGCACCTCGCATAACACGAAGTGGATCGTCTTTGAATAACTCAGGATCGGTCACACGCAACGTACGCGTACGCAAATCCTCCACTCCATTAAACGGATCGAAGATCTCACCTGTTAGCGGATCCTTCGAAAGCGCATTAAACGTGAAATCTCTGCGTTGCCCCGCTTCTTTAATCGACATTTTTGGATCTGTGTCGACCTGAAAACCTTTGTGGCCCTCGTGCACCTTTGAGTCTCGACGTGGAATCGACACATCAATATCCATGTCACCATCGGTGATTTTCAAAATGCCAAACGCCTTTCCAACCGAATCCACTTTCCCAAATTTGTGAACGAGTTTTTCCAAATCATCGGGCTTCACGCCATACACTTCCAAATCAAAATCCTTGCTCGGAAGTCCGAGCACCTCGTCGCGAACCGAACCGCCGACAAGCAACGCGCGACCTCCAGCCGCTTTCACTGCTTCCGCAATCTTGCACACCCGCTCAAACATTTCCTTCGCCTCATTTCCTTCCCGATCTTCTGTGCGCTTCCCATAAGCTTCTCGAGAGAGCCCGCGAAAAATCTGCAAATCTTCAAAACTTGTTTCGAGTTCGGGCAATATTTTTAAATCCAAATTTGGTTTTGGACGACGATGTCGTTCTTCGTGACCAGATTGGAATGGTGAGCGTTCAGACATAATGCACACATAGTAACAAAAATGACTGTTGTTAAACAGTCATGCTTGCTTGCGTAATCCTATCCGTCACTCTCGTTAGATTCTCGAAACCGGGAAGTTGCGCGACCCGGTCGTTCACGAATTTTTTCATGGTGTCGACACCACCCTCGCCCGCAAATAAGGTTCGAATGACCAAATTCGAGTCGGCCTCCGTTTTAATCCCCTGCCCAACCGGCGTCCAAAAACGATCGATAATGTTTCGAGAAAGCACTTGCGAGAACCTCGACTCGGCGAGATGAATTCTCGCCACACTCCAATAGAACAACGAGTGTCTGGCCTCTTCACGCGCAATCGCTTTCAATAAATACGTAAGCACGGGATGATCTGCAAGCTCCCAGAGTCGTCGATACCCCGTGAGCGTCGAATACTCATTGATCGCACCCCACGTCATGTGTACAGCCGCAAATCGTTTTCCAAATGGCATGGCAATCAACTGATTCAACTTGCTGCGTTTCGTATATGAAACAGGAATCAACGCGAATCCTTTTGCTTTCCAATCTGCGTCCGGATTAAATCCCGCTTCTTCCATAAATCGATTCAAAAGCTCGCCATGAACGGGTTCCTCGGTCACCCATCGTTCCATGAATTCTCGAATCACCGGATCTTTTCCCGTTGGACTTTTCATGAGCTCTTCGAAATACACCTCGGTCATGGTTTCAATATCTCGCATGTACAATAAAACCGGCAAGAATTTCTTGTCGATCTCGTGTAACGTCACATCTTTCCACGGAACAGAATCAAGAAACGATTTGTTGATGACGCGGTCTTCACTCTGGTACCAGTTGAGCGCGTCTTTTGCGGTAGCAAATAACATAGTGGAAATAGTGTAACCGATCCATAAAGAAAAACAACCGTTTTGAGGCGGTTGTGAGAGGTTAGTCGTCCATGAATTCAAGAAAGATCTGTGGAATTGTGATGAGAACGCAGATCATTATGTAGCAAAATGCGAGTTTGAATCCGAGTGCCTGGTAAATACAGAAACTTACAAAGCAGCTTGGGATTCCGACCCAGAATGTTCGTTGCGCTGCAGAGAGCGAGGCGTTCTTTGTGAGCATGCTCATGAACACCGCGGCGGTCAAAATGCAAAGCACAAAATCTGAGATGAAGCGGTGCAAGAGCCAGTACAAACCGTACTGAAGCCCAAGCATGAGACAAACGAGAATAGAAATAACGATCATGAATGCAGGAATCGAAGGAGTCTTCTCGAACTGCTTTGGCAGATTCTTGTCGTACAAGAGAACATCGGCAAGGAGCGAAAGTGTTGATCCGAAAAAGATTCCGAATGCGACATAGTCACCCAATAACCAGCCAGGAAGTGCGAACGTCGGCTCTGCCGAAAACCACACAAGCGTGTCAGAAATCGGTTTGTCCATCACGTGTAGCGCAGCGAATGCGTATACGAAGTGGACGACGATACGAACAAAGTCGATGACGCTCGTGTTTTGAATCTTGTGCAGGCTGAACAGAACGGAATTCATCGCAAAGTGTGCGAACACAGAAGCAACGAGTCCATATCGGACAAACACGAACGAGAGCAACAGGCCGCTCATGAATTGCGGGAGCACACGAGCCCATTGGCGTTCAGCGAGATCTTTATAATTTGCGAGGTGAACGTAGGCAAAAAAGAGGTTCGACGCAATCAACAACACATAAAATGCATTGCCAGAAAACAACGACAGCTTTGACCCTTGTCCAAGCAGGAACCATCGAAAAAACAGTTCCTCAACAAAGACCACCCCAAACAGCAAGCGAAAGTGGTGTCCGTCCGAAGTGCTCTCAAAAAAGCTCCGCAGCGAATGTGATTGTGTTTTTCCCAAAATCGCGCGTGTGCCACAGTGGCATGCAAGCACCAAGGGGAAATCAATCGCAACAATCAGGAATACAAACGGAATGATTCCAAGAAGTGTGGTCGCTCTGCCGGTTGGTGCGATCCAGACGCGGTCAGAAACGCCCACAGCTCATTCAAGATCCCTTGCGGGTTCTCAGTAAAGTTCCAGCCGATACAGAGCATGAGCAGCCAACTCATCGCTGCCGTAAACAATCCGGTCTGTTTCGTTTGCACGCTTTCTTCCTCCTCTCTCTTATGAAACGAACATTCAGCTCCATTGCTGAACGAACAAATCTAGCAAAAAATCTTGGTTTTGTCAATCGATCGGGATATAATTCACCTATATGCCCTCTCCTCTTCAAAAAATTGAATTGGCCTTGTGTGGACTTGCGATTGACGATCCAAAGTACAAAGCCTTTCGTCAGAAAACCACCAAACTGCGCGTGCTTGGCATTCGCGTGCCAGTACTTCAGAAATTAGTCTGCGACGGATTTCAGTTTTACAACAAAACCGAAAAAGATATTTTGCATGTATGGAATGGCGTGTGGAACACAAGTCGCATGCACGAAGCGATGTATCTGCCATTGTTTTATTATCGCAACCACAAACACGTACTCGGCACATACGAATGGCACGTCATAAAAAAGTGGATTGACCGCGTGGAAAACTGGGAGCATGCGGATGCGCTTGCATACCTCTATTCCATTTTGCTTGAACGCTATCCAAAACTCATTTTGCCGACACTCAAAAAATGGAATCGTTCGAACAATCCGTGGAAACAACGCATCTCGATTGTGTCTCTCATTTATTACGCCTCCAAAAACCGCAAAGCCCCGCCGGTTGGCCTTGTACTCAAAATGGTCGAACCCCTGATTCCGTCGAAAGACCCCTATGTGCGCAAGGCAGTCGGATGGACGCTGCGTGAAAGTTACAAGCTGTATCCAAAAGAAACGTTTGCGTTTCTAAAAAAGCACATCCAAGAATTAGCGGCCGTGAGTTTTTCGTATGCGACAGAGCGAGTGACAAAGGAGCAGAAGACGGAGTTGAAACGAATGCGATCTCGACAAAAATCCAAATTCTGATAATCTACAGCCCGTGCGTGCTAAAACTTTCCAAATTGGATGCAAAATTGTTGTGTTGCGAGCACCGCAAGTGAGCTGTACACGGAAGTACAGCGAACGCGGAGCACAGCGACACAACAATTTGGCGCCGATTTGGGAAGTTTTAGCGGGACAGTGGCGGAATGGTATACGCTCGACACTTAAAATGTCGTCTGGGAAACCGGGTGCGGGTTCGAGTCCCGCCTGTCCCACCATCCTACGCTCTGGCTGTTTTCTATATCCAGAGCGTAGGATGCCCTTCGAAGCTTTAGCGAAGAACGGGCGCATTGTGTCGCCAGAGCTTCGGATGGCAAGTCAAAAAAGAATCACGATGTGATTCTTTTTTGTTTGACCATCAACCATTGACAATCTTTCGCAGAAACTTTAAGGTCTCGATAGGCAAGAAACAAAAGGAGTCTTTCATGACCATCGCTGTTGAAGCCACTCGTCCGTTTCATGAATCGATCATCGACGTCCTCCCAATTGCAAACGGCTCCCAACTCACCATCTTGGCCGATCTCATCAAGCGAACAGCCATTCCCAAAAACCACGACGCGATCATTGCGGCGTGGACACGTCGCACGCTCGACATGCACAGCCCGGACTATGGCGTTTCCGAATACCTTCAGCGCCAAAAAGAACAGGCTGCGTTTACCGCACGGATCACGACCGGATGCTAAGGAGGCATCATGAGTGGATTTCTCTTTTCGCAACCGTTTGAAGATTCGATCGTTGAATCAATAAGCACCGCAGATCGCGCAGAACTCGAATGTCTTGCACGACTCATCACACGCACGCGCATCACGCGCAACCACGACGCAATCTTGGCTGCATGGATCACCCGAACACGTTTTTTCTCTGTTTCCGACTTGGGTGTCACGGATCACATCGTTCGACAACGTTCCTACACAGAACAATCTTCTTTGACCCGTCAACCTGAACGCTGAATTTTCAGCGTTTTTTCTTTTCCCCAACACGCTTGCGCTTCGACCCAGAGTCGAACATAATACAAACAATATGATCGAACGCGAGGAATTCGAAGCACAATCTGATCTCTCGACAAGCTCAAGAAATAGTGAGGCAACCGTCACCCCAAGCGCTTCTCCCGAAGAGCGGGATTTTGAATTTTCGCTTCGTCCAAAAACGCTTGCCGAATTTGTCGGGCAAGAGGGATTAAAAGAGAACTTGACCGTATTCATGCAAGCGGCAAAAAAGCGTGAGGAACCGATCGAACATGTGCTTCTCTACGGAAACCCGGGGCTTGGAAAAACCACCCTTGCGCACATCATTGCAACAGAAATGGGTTCACAGATTCGTGTGACGTCGGGCCCCGCCCTCGAGAAAGTTGGCGACCTTGCCGCGATCCTCTCAAACCTCCAGAAAGGCGATATTCTTTTTATCGACGAAATCCACCGCATCAATAAAACGATCGAGGAAGTTTTGTATCCTGCGATGGAAGACTATGCGCTCGACATTATTGTCGGCAAAGGCCCGACCGCTCGTACACTTCGCATCAACCTTGAACACTTTACGATCATTGGAGCGACAACACGCCTCTCGCTTTTATCCGCACCACTTCGAGATCGTTTCGGCATGGTGCACCACTTGGATTTTTACACGCGCGATGATCTTGCAATCATCTTACGTCGCAATGCGAATCTGCTTCGATCCCCCATTCACGAAGACGCGGTCGAACTCCTCGCGATGCGCTCGCGTCTGACTCCACGTATTGCAAACCGCATGCTCCGCCGTGCACGCGATTTTGCGCAAGTGAAAGGTGACGGTTCGATTACACCCGATCTCTGTCGCGATGCGCTTGCCATGATGCGCGTGGATGAAGAAGGCTTGGACGCCGTTGATCGCCACATTCTCACAACCATCATGGAAAAATTCCAAGGCGGACCCGTTGGACTCTCCACCATTGCCGCCGCGACGCAAGAAGAAATGGAAACGATTGAGGATGTCCACGAGCCTTACTTACTCCAACTCGGCTTCCTCGCACGAACCCCGCGCGGACGCGTCGCCACAGATCGCGCCTACAAACACCTCGGCCGCGATATCCCAGAACAAAGTCGTCTGATATAATAAGCGCACTATGTCTTTCTCTTTTCCAGAAATTTCCATTCCTGTTTTCTCCTTTCTTGGAATTTTTGGTTTGTACATGGCTTGCTACGTTCTCTACAGTCTTTTTAACATCTTTCACCTTGTGAAATACGGAATTGCCGGAAACGGACTTTTTTTGATTGTCTTTACTTTTTTGGGAGGAACCATTCTCCTTGTCGCCGCTTCCATTTTTTTGTTGCTCCCCTATGATTGGACGTACGCGATCCCGTTGAATCAGATAACGGATGTGTTTAACGAAAACGTCGCTTTATGATGAATCTCCATCATCTTCCAAATCAACGCCCGAACGAACATGTCGTCTTATTTTTGCGACGACATTGGTTTTCTCTTTTACGCATTGGTTGCGCGTTTGCTCTCCTTACAATTCTTCCCCTTTCCCTTCTTTGGTATTTTTGGAATTCTGTTTCTGTTTGGATCCAAGAACCGTTTTTGGGTCCCCTGCTCACCATGGTTGGATGCATGTATTTTTTGTCCATCTGGTTATTTGTTTTTTTGGAATTCACGGATTATTACCTCGACACGTGGATCATCACCAATGAGCGCGTGCTGAACATCGAACAAGAAGGATTATTTAAACGCACCTCATCCGAACTCGATCTCGCCTCCGTTCAAGACGCGACGGCTGAGACACGCGGATTTTTTGAAACAATGTTCTCGTATGGAAACTTATTTGTACAAACCGCCGGTGAAAAAGTACGGTTTCATTTCAAATCGATTGGTCACCCTGAATACGTAAAAGAACTGCTCATGAGGCATGTACAGGAAGATAAGCAGCGGGTGGTGCACACGAAGGAAACGAAGTGATGAGAAAATCGTGCAGAAATAAAATACTCTGTGGTCACCACAGAGTATTTTATTTCCACTCATACACATTCCACGCCCAGTCGGAAAGTTCTTTTGCCACTTCAAATGAATGTGCGCGCGAGTCGGCTCCGAAGAGAACGATGAGGAGTTCTTTTTTTGTTTCGCGGGCGGATGGCCGAAGGGTTACAGCGAGATTCCATCCGGATTCTTCGAGATACCCAGTTTTTCCACCTGTTACCCACACGTCATCATACGCCGGTTTAAAAAGCATCCAGTTTGTGGAGGTGATTTTTTTCATCGCCCCCGTATTTGCAACACGAATGTTTCTGTTTGGTGTTGTTGTGTAGCGCTGAATTTGTGGATGAATAAAAATGATATTCGCGAGTTTTGCAACGTCCATGACGGTGGATGTATTTGCAAGTTCCATTCCGCTTGGATCCGCATAGGTGGTGTGATTGAGCCCAAGGATCTTTGCGCGTGCATTCATTTGTTTTACAAAATCCTCGCGCGTGGGCGTACAGGTGCGGGCGAGGGCGTTTGCAGCGTTGTTCGCGGAACCGGAAAGCATGGCGTAAAACAAATCATCTACCGAAAATTTGTCTCCATGTTTTATATACAGCTTCGCACCTCCAACATCATCTTCTTTTAAAATGGGCTGTAACTTTTTAGGGGAAACTTGATTTTGCAAAACCAAATCCGCGGTCATGAGTTTTGTGAGCGACGCGATCGGCCAAACAAGATTCTCTTGTTTCAACGTAAGCACTGTTCCGGTTGTGCGATCAATAACCACATACGCCCGCGCGGAGACACTTGATTCAATTTCGGTAGGATCAACTCGCACGGGTGCCGCAAAAATGGCTGTGGGGAAAATCCCAGCAAAAAATACCAATGCGATCGTGAAGAATGTTTTTTGAAACATGTGCGTCACATCCAGCGTTTTGTTAAATCGATGCCCTGATAAAAATACTTCAAAATGTCGTCCCACTTTCTTCCGCTCTTTGCCATACAAAGTGCTTCGCTTGCGGAGAGTCCAACACCGTGACCCCAAAGTTTACGTCCATTTGCCGCGTCACACGGAGTTGGAACGGATTTTATCCAAGCAACCGTTCCGTGCCACACCTCTCCCCAATCGCGCGTGCGTCCGTCTGAACGCGAGAAGTAGGGTGTGATAGCTGTTCTGCCCTCATATGTCACGGTCACACCACGCGTTTCTTGCGCAGAAAGTCGGATGGATGGATTGTTCACCTCATATTCATATCCTCGATATACCTGATCATCTGCAGAAGAATTCATATGAAAAAATTCGTTTGCGTGTTTGGTGGCGCGCTCAAAGTGATAAAGGGCGTATGTTCGTGCGATGGTGATCAGCGTTTTTTTGAATTCATGATCTGAGAGTTCTGATGTTTCTCCAAGACCGGCGAGATACTCTTCCATCTTCACTTCATTGATGACCCACGTGCGATCTTTTTTACTGTTGTAACGAAGTTCAAGAATATTTCGGAACGTATTTTCCGCATAGCCCGCACGGCGCGTCACGCGCTTGTCAAAATTTTCAATCTTACACACAGCCCCTTCTGTGTTTGGAACGAATCGTAAGAAAAACGATGACTGCTCGAGCCCTTGTCCACGATTAAAATAATAACGACTGTTTTTGTAAAATGCGTTTATGGATTGATTCGCTGCCTGCTCGGCAAGAAGCGCACCATTGCCATCAACCAACTTCCAATCGGTGTTGCAACTGATCTTCACTTCGTTATTTGTTTCTTCATCCACAATCAAAACGCCGATGCGCAGCATGGGTTCTGGAATCATGTTTTGTAATATGGTCGCGTCGAGAACTGGACTGTTCAACACATCTTCCGCATCCGACGTAACCTCAACCGGAATCAAAATTTCCGCGTCAGACAACACAACATCATTTGCCGCAAACTGATATTTTATGGTGTACATTCCTTTTGTAGGCGGAGCTTTAAAAACAAATGACAGAAAATCGAGTGCGCCCGGCTCTACAACTCCCGATGTATTGAGGGCGATCTGTGTTGTTGGCAACGCTCCAACACTTGCGATCGCGAGTGCATCAGAAGAACGCACTTCTCGTTTCATCCATGGGGTCGTCCCGGTGTTTTTCATTCCTACCTTATACACAATTTGTTCATTTCCTTCTGCCGTGACAAGTTTTGTGGAGCGCAGCAAAAGAAAGGCGGATAATGTGGGCGCGCTTGTATCAGAAACCAATTTTACACTTGGAGCGGATGCGGGTTTTGCTTTTGCAACGGTTCCTGGTTTTTGCACCTCAATGACCAATTTCAATTCCCCTCCCGGAATCCAGGTTATGTCTTCCGCCACCATCCCAAACGCTTCTTTATACGTTCCAACTTTTTCCGGCGCTTTCAAAACCAATTTAAAATTGCCACTTGCACCCGGTTTTACCGTTGTCTCTTTTAAAAGCGCTGCATGCGTGGCATCAAACCAGTTTTTTGCTTCAAAAACACTTTTGCGATAATTCTTATCCGCCGTATAAAACGAAACATACCCCGCACCTTTGCGCTTCCACGCAGTCTTCCCACTATTTTTATACGTAAGCGAAATCGTTTTTGTTTCTCCCGGCGCCATTATGATGGTCTCGATAGGTGCGGTCACGACTTTTGCCTCATACCCTTTGCGAGGGGCGGCGTTTGCAAAAGGGATTGATGTCACCGCAAAGAAAAAAACAAGACCGAATAATGCGATCTTCTTCCCCACTTGCCTGCCGAGAGGCAAGGCGGCGTTTTGGTGTAAAAAACGCTTCATAGTAAGAACTATTTTATCGAAAAAAGTCACGATGGTCAAAAGACCGTTGCAGCTTTTCCCTCTACTCTCACCCTGCTACAATGACTGCATTATGATCTCTGCACATTCTTTAGCCAAAAATTTCACGATCCAGACGGTCGGTAAAGTGTTTTCGATCCTCATTGGACTTGCAACGGTCGCCATTCTGACGCGCGCGCTTGGGACGGAACAATTCGGAGAATACACGACCGTCGCTACGTTTCTTCAATTCTTTGGCATCCTCGTCGACTTTGGCCTGACCCTCACGTTGCTCGTCATGATTTCGGAAAAAGGGGCGAACGAGGAACAAGTCGCGGGAAATTTTCTTGGACTGCGTCTTGTCTCTGGTTTTCTTCTCTTTGCACTTGCCCCAATCATCGTTCTTGCGTTCCCGTATTCGTCGACCATCAAACAGGCCGTCCTCTTTGGTGCATTCGCCTACTTCCTCATGGGCGGAGCGTCCCTTCTCGTCGGTGTGTTCCAAAAACATGAGGCGATTTGGCGCGCGGCGCTTGCGGAACTCATCAATCGATTTGTCTTGCTCGTAACAATCGCGATTCTTGCATGGCTCAACTTCGGCGTGGTTGCGTTTACCGCTGCGGCGATCCTCGCAAACGCCATTTGGTTTTTGGTGATGATCCGCTTCGCACGTCCATTCGTGCATATTCGACCACGGTTCGAGATCGAAACATGGAAAAAAATCTTTCTACACAGCTGGCCGATTGCGGTCTCAATCATTTTCAACCTCATGTATCTCAAGGGCGATATTCTGTTACTCTCCTTATTTCGATCGCAAACCGAAGTTGGATTATACGGCGTCGCTTATCGTGTAATCGATATCCTCACTGTCATTCCAACCATGTTTATGGGATTATTACTCCCGTCCCTCACACTTGCCTGGACAAACGGTGATCACGAACAATTTCGCTCGCGACTCTCACGAACATTCGATCTGTTTATGGTCTTTGTGATTCCGGTTATCGCCGGCGCGCAAATTCTTGGCGTGCAACTTATTGAACTCATTGCTGGGCAAGGATACGAACAAGGTGGTGCAGTATTAAAAGTACTCATTCTCGCCTTATTCGGCGTATTTGTTGGAACACTCTTCGGCCACCTCGTTGTTGCACTCAATAAACAACGCGCCATGATTCTTGGTTATGCCGCAACCGCTGCTGTAACTCTTGCGGGATACCTCTACGTCATCCCGCGCTTCGGCATGTATGGCGCGGCCTGGATGACGGTGTTTTCCGAAGCATTGATCGCAATCATCACATTCATCGTCGTGTTTCGAACATCAGGTGCTCTGCCGCATCTTCGTGTTTTTCTCAAAGCGCTCTTCGCCGCACTTATCATGTCTAGCTTCCTTCTCTTGCGCCCATCTGTACACGTCGCGCTCGATATTTTATTTGGCGCACTCGTTTATTTTGCGGTGATGGTTCTTATTCGAGGAATTAGGATCGAAGACGTAAAACTCATGTTACCTGGGCGTTTCAAAAAATCCGTATGATGCTTCTCGTTATCGCTTTGCTCACCATCTTTACATTTCTTACCTGGCGAAATCTCGAAACAGGTATTCTTTTGTTGTGTGCGTTGCTGCCGAGCTACTTGATTCGATTTTCGATCATGGGTGTGCCGACAACGTTTCTTGAAATAATGGCATTGATTGTGATTGGGGTGTGGGGGGTGCGTCGATGCATTACGTTGCGCACGGGCGGGTCACGACCCGCCCCTACACAAAATGATCGTATATTGAACATGGCGATCATTTTGTTGGTTATTGCCGCCACCATCGGCATTTTCATCTCACCCGATAAACTCGCGGCCGTTGGCGTTTGGAAAGCGTTTTATTTGGAACCGGTATTAATGTTTTTTGTGATTCGGGACGTCATGGGTACCCACAAAGGGCACCCCTACGAATACGCTTCGAAAATTTTTCGTGCCCTCGGCGTCAATGCTCTCCTTGTTTCGCTCTTCGGCCTCGTTCAATATTTCTTTTCGATCGGAATCCCCACCCCATGGGATCTTGAACGCCGCATCACGAGCATCTTCGACTATCCAAACGCCCTCGTGCTCTTCCTCGAACCAATCATTGTCATTTCTTGGTTTGAAATAAAAAAAGTCATCCCTGTTATGGGTGGGGTCCCCAGACCCCGCCTCACCACACTCCTGTTTTGGATTACAGTTTCAATTCTTGCAACCATCAACGTCTTCCTCGCACAGTCTGAAGCCGGAATTGCGGCACTCATCGTCACAGCTCTTTGTATCCTGGTTGCCTCGAAACGCACGCGAAAATATGCTCTCGCTTCAATCGTCATTATCAGTGCACTCGTCTTCGCGATCCCAACCTCTCGCACATATCTTGTTGAGAAACTCACCTTCCAAGATTCATCCGAACAAGTTCGACTCTCACAATGGAAAGAAACAATCGAGCTTCTCAAGGATCACTCAATCATGGGCGTCGGTCTCTCGGGCTATCCGATCGCGCTCAAGCCGTATCACCACGATTTACAATACGAAATTTTCCAGTACCCGCATAACATCGTGTTGAACATTTGGGTTGAATTGGGACTACTTGGACTCGTCGCGGTTGGATTGCTTGCGTTTCGATTGGGTTATATTGCGTATATGTGGGCGGGTCATGACCCGCCCCTACAGATACGGATGCAACACATAATGTTCTGTGCGATTTTTTTTGAAATAATTTTGCATGGCCTCGTTGATGTTCCCTATTTCAAAAACGACCTTGCGATGATGGTGTGGGTATTGATTGCGTGCATGATGGTGATGAATCGCGGATCGATATATGAACAAAAAAACCAAGGCTGAAGCCTCGGGCTACAAAAAATATATGTCCGTATTCAATCGATCTATCAAAACCAATCCAACTGGCAAACCCTCTCTGGGATATTTCCCTTTGCTTCTTGGGCTTATTGTTATTGGAACCATTGGCCTCCAAATTTATAATCGCGTTCCAACTGCGCCGAGCACACCGATTTTGCTCAAAACCTCGGACATGATTCAGCTTACGCGTTTCGAAGAGATTGCGAATCGTACACAAACCCCCGTCACACTTCCTGAAAAACTCTTTGGGAGTTCGCTGTATCTTATTGGCATTTACCCGAGCGCCGTAAAAGACTGGCCTGCAAACTCGGTGTCCTTAGTCTTTGTCAAAGACAACGCCCGCTTTGTGGAAATGGACGTCCTTCCAAACGTCTCTCTCGAAAAAGTCACACCGCAATACACAGCTTATCCACAAGAAACCATCGCAATTGGGGATAACCAAAAAGGACTCCTTATTCATGTGCGAAGCGGCTTTGATTGCACCTCGCCGAAGCCGAACACGGTTCCGGCTATGTGTCTGATTACAAATATGTTGTTATTCGAAAAGAACGGAACCCTCATACAACTCTCCTCAGACGGCAATCACATCACACAAGGTGAGTTGATTGAAATGGCACGATCGATTAAATAAACAAAAACACCGAAGTGTTCGGTGCAAGCAAAGAAAGGCTAGCCTTCGTCTTCGTCGTCGTTTGGAAAATCTTCCGAAAAAGAAAGTTCGCGTTCGGACGGATCGTCCTCGTCCTCTTCTTCGTCTTCGTCGCCATCCGCATCTTTTTCAAGATCTTCCGGCTCATCAAACTCAGAATCAGGCTTTATGTCTCCCCCATCTTCAAATTCGTTTTCTACCACCTCATCGTCATCTTCAAATTTGTCGCGGGTTTTCACCATGTTTTACCTCCTCATGGACGAGATACATTTAGCACAAGGAACGAAAAAGGTCAACGGGTCTAAACCAAAAACCACCGATAAAATGGTGGTTTTGTAGGTTAAATTTTTGACTCTTTTGAGCTTGCCAAACGCCTTGCGCGCTCTTTTGCCTCTTGAATCATGCGCGTTGCTTCCGCCGAAACGCCATTCTGCGCTTCGATTTTTTCTACACGCTCTGAAACAGCTCTGCGAATGACATTTGGCTGACGACGAAGTTCTGTTCTGTGTGTCTCGTTGGCTCGCTTCCCTACATAACTCAGCTCACCAACTCTTGCTCTTAATCCCTCATCTCCTCGCGTGGCTTGCAGTCGAGCACGCTTCAAAAGGGCATGTTCAACATCACCAGGGATTCCTTTTGCTTTTAAATCTGCTTCCATGATTCGAGTTTTTTCTTGACCTTCATTTTTACTTTTCTTCAGATCGGCTTGTGCTTGTTCAAAAGCAGGAACGCGAACTTCTCTTTCTTGTCGACGCGCATGAGCAGATTCCTGCACAATCCTCTTTACTTCTTCACGACGTACTTGATCCGTTATTTTTGCTTTTGCCTGTTTTTCCACCTTCGCTCGATTCAAACCTCCTGGATATTCTGTGTATTCCTTCTTTGGTTGATCTTTTCCATTATCAACTTGTGGAGGGATATACTCTCGAAGTTCGCGCAACATATGATGAAATCATTACTTTTTCTTCCATTCTATCTTAGAGAAGACAAATATGTACAGAATCTCGAGGATCCCAACGGTATTAATGACAAGCAACGCCACAAACCAGTACACATCTTTCTTTTGCGCGGCCTTCCAAAGGGCGACGCCTTTCCACGGAAGCGACCAGAGGGTGAGGGCGGCAATGGCCCAGACAGGCATGCCGTTCAAGAGTTGATTCATAAAAAATTCTACCCACTAAAAAACAAACAACGCGATCCCTGCTGCAGCCATCACGACCGTGATAAAAATTCCGAGGATGTTTGAGAGTGGCTTGTTTGTATGCGCTCCCATAATCTTTTTGTTGTTCGAGATACACAAAATAAATACGAGAAGGAGTGGTGCGGCGAGTCCGTTCAAGACGGCGGTGTAATAGAGCATTTGAAATGGTGGAATACCGATGAAGCTTACAATGAGTCCAATCAACATGGCAACAATCATGACGCCGTAAAAGCCGCGTGCATCGCGAAATTTTTTCTCAAGTCCTCCGCTCCAACCAAATGCTTCGGACACGGCGAAGGATGCGGATCCTGCAAGAATTGGGACAGCGAGCATACCGGTTCCGACAATGCCGAGGGCAAAAAGAAGATAGGCAAAATCTCCGACAAGTGGACGCAAGGCTTGTGCTGCCTCGGTTGCGGTTTCGATCGTCACAGGACCATTCGCTCCAATAGTGGAGGCAACGGTCACCATAATGAAAAACATGATGAGGTTTGAAAACAGCATGCCGATGCCTGTGTCGATCCACAAATCTTTAAAATCCTGCTTGCTGAGTTTTGGTTTTCCGATCCCAAATCCTAAAATCTTATTGTGTGTGATTTCCTCTTCCACTTCTTCATCTGCCTGCCAAAAAAATAAGTAAGGAGAAATAGTCGTTCCCAAAATCGCGACAAGGTTCATGATAGAAACCTTATCGAACACCAACGAGGGGGTGAACGTCGCATGAGCAATCACGCTCCAGTCTTGTTTCACTGCAAACGCCGCAAGGACGTAGGCAAACAAAGAAAGCGTGAGGTATTTTAAAAACTTTGCGTATGCTGGATATGGAACCAACACCTGAAGCGTGAGCGAGATAACAGTCACAAGAATGAGCCAAAATACGAACGGGAGGCCAAAAACCAGATTCATCGCCGATGCCATCGCACCAAGGTCTGCGCCAATGTTCACAATGTTTGCGCCGAGCAATAAAACGAGCGCAATCGCTAACATTTTTTTCGAATAAAATTTTCGCATCACGCCGGAGAGTCCATTTCCTGTGACGGTTCCAATACGTCCACACATTTCTTGCACAACAAGCATGAGCGGAAACGTAAAAAACGCAACCCATAAGTGGGAATATCCGAACATCGCTCCTGTTTGTGAATACGTTGCAATCCCAGATGGGTCATCATCCGCAGCACCAGTAATAAATCCCGGACCAAGACGCTGCCAAATCGATTTCTTTTTTTCTTTCATAACCCACACAGTATAACAAAAAATCCTCACCTATGTGAGGATCTCTTTTTCTAAAATCCCGGAAAGTAATCCGTCTTGATCTGTTTCTTTGGAACACCCATGGACTTTACGAGCTTCACGTAGTTCTCCACCATCATGGGAGGCCCTGAAAAATAGAATAGGCGTGTGAGATAATCTGGCGCTTCTTTCTCTATAACCTCTCGTGTGAGATACCCGCTCATGCCCGTCCATGTTGGCGACGGTTTTCCCACAACATAACTCGTGCACACGCCAATTTTGCTACACCATTCGGTAAACTCGTTTTTGTAAGCGAAGTCTGATTCTGTGTTTGCGCAATAAAACAGATGGACATCGCGCGTTCCGCCTGTTTTCGCAAGCTCACGGATCATGCTGCGAAATGGCGTCACACCAATGCCTCCCGCGATCCAAACCATTTTTTGTGATGGATCTTTTGGCGTGGTGAATTCGCCCGCAAGATGAGAAGCTACAAGATCATCGCCTTGTTTCAGTTCGAGCAACTGTTTTTTAAATGCGCTTGCATGCGCGCGATCGAGTCGTACACCAAGATGGACTTCCTCATCGGATGGCGCGGACGCAATCGTAAAGTAACGACGATTTCCGCGGCTGTCTGGCGTTTTAAGCGGAAGTGTCCACTCAAGGTATTGTCCGGGTTGAAAATGTAATTTTTTGTCGGGAGTAAACGCAAAGTCACACACCTGTTCTGTTTCGCACGTCATGGATTTGAATTTCAGACGCACAACTTCACGCGGACTTGTACAAAACGCAAAGATATTTCCAAGAACAAGGGCGAGTTCAGGCGTCATGGTGATAAATCCGAAGTCGAGAAGCGATGTAAACAAGGCTCCCACAATGACGCCGAACATGATCTGCTCACGCTTTAAGGCCGGAGCGGTGCGTGGCTCTGTGAGCATGAGCATGCCAAAAAACACGAGTGGCCAGGAAAGAAAGAGGGATAAAACAGGAATTCCCTTAAGCATTCCAACGGCGATTGCGGCAAGGGCGAACGCCCCGACTTCTTCAAATCTGCGAATTTTGCGCACGACCATGAGTCCGAGGACAAGAACAAATGGAAGAAGGGTTGGAGTCGCAATCCACCAGAGGACGCTCGTCACACCGAGAAGACCGAGGATCACAGCACTGATCGCAACCGGGTTAAACATGTGTCGACGTCCAATCGCAAACACATATTTGGATGCTTGTGCAATGATCGCCGCAAGCGCGAGCATGCTTATGTGATACAGACTCGAAACGTTTGGATCTAAAACAAAAAACAAGAGCAAGGCGGTGATGTATACGGATTCGAAGTTCACGGCCGCACGCGTGAGCTTGCCAAACAACATGTTTGAAAAATGAGACGCGACCGTCAAAATCAAAAACGACGCGATCATGTGAACAGGCGAATACGAGATCCATCCAAGAGCCGCAAAAAGAATCGCAATACCCGCAAGCGCAAAAAGGCCATTCAACATGAGCCGGTACATGGTGATGTTGTTGAGAAAGGCGTCGAGGTGTTTGAGGAGAAAGGTCATAAAAGTTTGAAATGTCGGAAAGGTCTGAAATGTTAGGAGAAAATTTCCGCGTTGAATTTGCTCGATGCTCGCATAGTTAAATCCGCATACACAATCAAGTACTCGAATGCGAATTCTTTTTCGAGAATCTCGGGCTCGACGAAGAAAAGACATGTTGTGAGTGCGTCTGCGAGAAGCCCAGTCTTTGCAATCACCCACACCGCCGCAATGTGACGTGGAGACTCGAGAGAATGCGGATCAAGAATATGGTGGAACTGATTCCACGCGCGGCGATTCCCCGCCGAACCGCAAATGCTCTCATTTCCAATATTCGCAACACCGATGGCCAATGTTGAGTCACACGGATGTTCAAGCCCAACGCGAATCATCGATCCGCTCGCATCTTTCTGTAGAATATCACCGCCCGCGTTGATCGTAAACGATGTGATCCCTTGATTCTCGAGGAGCCCACCCACAATATCAACGAGGTACCCTTTCCCCGCGGCACCAACGTCGATCAGAACGGGTTGTTTAATGGCGAGTCGAGGAAATGCGTACTCAAGCGCGTCTTCCCACTTCGGGGGCGTGCGTAATTGTTTCGTCTCGAGAGAATATGTTGCATCGTAACCTGCGTCCGATAAAAGATTTCCAATGAGTGGTGTCACAGATCCATTCGTGAGGCGATACAGTTTTTCATAAAGATCAAACAAGGGCTTTGCATCATCGGGCAATGCATATTCGCCCGTGCGCCTCGACATCTCCGCCACGAGCGAGTCATCTCGAAATCGCGAATAGTGTTTATCGTAAACCGAAATGCGATCCATCACCAATTTAAAAATATCCGATGTTTGTTCATCGGATATTTTATCGTGTATGTGAATGTTCCAGTGTGTGCCGATGGCATCGAATTCCATATGGGGAAGCACCAAGCAACAAATTCCAAATCACAAATAAATCTCAATAACCAAAATTTCAAATTCTAAACGTTCCCGTTTGCCATTTTGAATTTAGAATTTAGTATTTGTTTGTAATTTGTTGCTTGTGATTTGGTGCTTTTTATGATTATGCCTTCGCTTGTACCTTAATTTTTGCGAGTGCGTCCATAAATCCGACGGGTGTGAGGGAAGATCCAGAAACAACATCTAATTGAATATCATCCAACTTTTTTCCAACAACTTCCGCTTTTATATTTGAAATAAATCGCGCTTGCCAGTTCTTTGACGTTGGATTATTTGCATTTCCAGAAACCATGACATCGGTAACGACGTCATCTTTGAGCACAACGGTCACGAGTACAGACTCACTTCCACCAGGGGAAACGTAATTTCCCGTTGCGCTATATGTTCCGTCCTTATACGAACTTTTTTGTGTTGTGGGTGTAGCTGCAGGTGTATTTGGAGTTGGTGTAGGTTGTTCAGGGACGGGTGCTGGTTGTGTGTTTTCCGATGGGGTTGTTTGTTCTGTAACGGCGACAAGTTCTTCCTGCACCGCCTCTTCACGACGAGACATCATGAACGCGATGAGTCCACCAAGCAAGACAATGACGATGATAAGTGCGATCCATTTTTGTGTTGGATTTTTTGAATGTTCCATAGGAAAATTAAAATAAACAGTGAACTCAGTATAACGAGCATTAGCGGCTCTCGCAAGAGATTTAAAATCAAAACCCAAACTTTCGATAAAACACTCGCTTGCCGATCTCGACCATGATCAGATAAACCAGAATGATTCCCATGAGAGAAAATAGGATTGGGAGCGGAAGTGGAGAGAAGTGAAGGAATGATCCGATGGGTGTATAGGGAATGGTCCACCCAACCGCCACACACGCAAACGTACTTATGAGTAACCACTTGCTTGGTCGGCTCTGCAGAAATGGAATCTTACGTGTGCGAATGACGTGGACGACAAGAGCTTGGGTTGCAAGAGATTCGAGAAACCAACCGGTTTGAAACATGGATTGGTTGAGATGAAAAACAGAGAACAGGAGAAAAAACGTGACGAAATCAAACACGGAACTTATGAGACCAAACGTAAACATATAGTGCTTCAGCCGTTTCATGTCCCATTTCCGAGGCGTTTTGACCCAATCTGCATCCACGTTATCGGATGAAATCGTCAATTGGGAAACGTCATAAACGAAGTTGTTGAACAGAATCTGAATGGGGAGCATGGGGAGAAACGGAAGATAAAATACGGCCCCAAGAACGGAAAACATGTTCCCAAAGTTGGAAGAGAGTCCCATCATGATGTATTTCATGGTGTTACCGAAAGATCTTCGACCCTCCACAACTCCTCGCACAATAGACTCGAGACCTTTTTGGGTGAGAATGATATCCGCGGATTCTTTTGCCACATCCACCGCGGTATTGACCGAGATACCGACGTCCGCGGTTCGAAGGGAGGGCGCATCATTGATTCCATCTCCCATGTAGCCGACGACGTGCCCGCCGGATCGGAGAGCCATGATCACACGATTTTTCTCATCCGGCGTGAAACGCGCAAAGATGGTTGTCTCTTCTGCACGTGCTCGTAGCGCATCATCCGTCATGGTTGAAATGTCTTTGCCAAGCAAAATACCTTTAATCGGAAGTCCGATGTCTGTGCAAATCTTTTTTGTGACGAGTTCGTTATCGCCTGTAATGATTTTAATTTCAATGCCGTACTGCTCGAGTTCAATCAAAACGTTTTTGACGTCTTTCTTTGCCGGATCAAGAAACGAAACAAACCCAAGAAATGTGAGATCGGATTCGTCTTCTTTTGTGTATTGTTGTTTCTTGGGAATATCCAAGCGGATTGCGACCGCAAGGACGCGATACCCATCGCCGCTCTGCGACTCGTAATACGCAAGGGCTTTCGCGGCCGCCTCGCGTGTGAGTGGGGTCGAGGTATTTCCTTGTTGGTACGACGAGCATTTTGCGATCACTTCTTCCGGCGCGCCTTTTGTGATCAAGGTTAAACCTTGTGGCCCCAAAACGGCCACACTCATAAGCTTGCGCACAAAATCAAATGGAATCTCTTCCACTTTCTCATACGCATCAATCTCTTGTTGATCAAAATCAAGAACAGCTTTGTCGAGCGGATTTTTGACGCCCGTTTGGTGGAAACTGTTGAGATGTGTGTAAAGAAGTACGCGATCATCCTTCACACCAAACGCATCCGTAAAATTCACGAGGTGAATTTTATCTTCTGTGAGCGTTCCGGTTTTGTCGGTGCACAGAACATCCATGCTTCCAAAATTCGGCATGGCGGATAATCGCTTCACAATCACACCATCTTTCGCCATGCGCTCGCTCCCGCGCGCCATGGTGACAGACAAAATAACAGGGAGAAGCTCTGGGGTGACACCAACCGCAATCGCAACCGCAAACATGAAGGACTCGAGGATATCGCCGTGCATCAATGCCTGAACGAAAAAAATAACCATGACAAGAAACAAGATGATTTTCGAAATAAAAAATCCAAAATGATCGATCCCGATCTCGAAGTCACTCTTTTGGTGCTTTTTTAAAAGCGTCTCGGCGATTTTTCCAAACTCCGTCTGCTTTCCCGTTGCAAACACAACCGCGCGCGCTGTCCCGCTCACGACAGACGAGCCGAGAAACAAGACGTGACTCGAGTTGTCGGTCCCAACTCCGCATGGATATTTTTCTTTTGGAAACGATTCTCCGGTGAGCGCAGATTGATTCACGAAAAAATCGTTTGCCTCAAACGCCATCGCGTCCGCAGGAATCAAATCGCCGGAACTCAAAAACAACACATCGCCAACACACAGTTCAGCGGTCTTTACTTCTTTTTTTTCTCCGGATCGAATAACGGTTGCGGTCGACGTCACTTTCTCTTTTAATTTCTTTGCGGCGTTTCCCGCACTATGTTCCTCAAAAAAGTCGAGGCATACGCTTGCAAGAATCATGATGATCACGATAATCGAATTTGTGACTTGGCCGAAATAAAGCGAGATGACCGTTGCAGCAGACAAAATCAAAATGAGCGGGCTTTTAAAATGCGAGAGAAATTCTAAAACAATCCCAAGTTCTTTTTTGTCTGAAATCGTGTTTAATCCGTTTTTAAACAAACGACGACGAGCCTCTTCGTCTGATAGTCCATCGATTGACGATTGCAAATCCGAAAACACCTGTTCCGCAGAACATGCTGAATATGTTTCAAAAAGCTGAGACATAGATTAACAATTCTCTCCGGCCGAAAATCCCGTTGTCCAACAAAGTTGAAGGGAGAATCCTCCGGATGGACGGCGAATATGTAAAAGATCGCCTGTCACATACAGGTTATCATATTTCTTTGTTCGCATGGTCTTCGCGTCTACCTCTGTCACAGGAAGTCCGCCGTCCGATACGATCGCCATGTCGTTTCCCATCAGTCCCTCGACCGTAATCGAGAGCGACTTCATGGTTTGCACAAGCATCTTGCGATCTTCTTTTTTCAAACTGTGCACTTTCACCATCGGATCGATCGATTTCACTTGCGACAAAATCGCGTCGGACATGCCATCTGGAGCAAATGCCTTAAACACATTTTTGAGCGATTTATTTTTGTTCGCATCGAAGAATTCGACAAGCTTCGTGTCGAGCGCGCCGTGATCTGTGTCTGGAAACGCGTCGACGAGCGCGGTCACTTCCCCTTCGTGAAGTGCATCCGCAATTTTCGAAGCGGCGTTGAGGATCGTAGGTCCAGACAAACCAAAGTGTGTGAAGAGAATTCGTCCCTTGAGAACAAACGAGCGCATACCGTCGACAAAGAAGGTGACGCGCGCGGGATCAAGCGAAATTCCCGACAATTTTTTCACCCATTTCTCGCTCACCGCAATCGGCACAAGAGTGGGAGTTGGATTTTGCACCTCGAAGCCGAGATCTTTCAGCCATTTAAATCCATCGCCCGTTGATCCGGTTTCTGGATGTGAGACTCCGCCGGTTGCGAGAATAAACGAATCGGCGACATACTCCGTTTTTCCGACGAACACTTTTTCGATATGGCCGTCTTTACCGACGATCTTCGTGACAGCTGAACTCGTTTGCACCACAACATGACCGTCCGCGAGATATTTTTCGAGAACCAAAAAGACATCAAACGCTTTTTGTGTTTTTGGAAACGCACGCTTGTGTGCCTCGACGACGAGCGGCAATCCACGAGACGGAAAAAACTCGAAGGTTTGTTTCACACCAAAAATCGAGAACGGCGAGTAGAGAAATTTCTCCGCCGCGCCGTAATGCGGAAGGAGAACGTGCGGATCTTCCTCGGCATTGGTGATGTTGCAACGCCCGCCACCCGAGATTTTTAACTTCTCGCCAAGCGCTTTGTTTTTTTCCAACAACAAAACCTTTTTTCCCCGAGAAGCCGCGCGACCGGCAGCCATCATGCCAGACGCTCCGCCGCCGATGACGATCACGTCGTATGTTTGTTTTGTTGACATAATCGAATACTCCTGCTATCATTAAATTATCACCAATGGAAAGTAAGCCCTCTAAGGTTCCGTCCTTATGGGGCTCTTTCTTTTTTATAGGCCAATCGATGCTCAAGTCCATTCATATATCGTAAGAATGGACGAAACAATTTCCATTTCAAAAGCGCAGAAAACTTCTGTTGATTTGGAATCAATATAGATTTTAGCTTATCTTTCTCAATCAAATATTTTGCCAAGCAGTAAAAATCACCGTCCCCTGTAACAAGCACGGCTTTCTCATAGTTCTCATATTGGATCATTGTCTCTAAAACCAATTCAGCATCACAGTTTCCTTTCGTGGTTCCATCTTTGTAAGTGAGTGTTGGTTTAAAAACACAGATAAACCCAGCGTCCTGTAGAGACGTATAAAGATCTCTGTTGCTCCCCATGTATCCGATGAATAAAAAGGCTTTTGTCACTCCATATTTTTCTTTCAGATAAACTCGAAATCTTTTGAAATCTAAAATCCATCCAAGATGGCGAATGCTCAAGTTTACATTCTGACTATCAACAAACGCATAATTATTTTGCTGTTCTTTCATACAACAGTATTCTCAATCAAAAACCTCGAGCGCGCAAGCTCGAGGTTTTTTTACTATTGAGATAAAGGCTCAGGCTCAAGTTCCAATTCTCGAACATCAACCTTATGCGCGTTCCCATCATGTGTTTGTACGTCCACCAGCCATGCAGAGGACGCCTCTTTCAACTGAGTTGGAAAATGCCAAAATGCGGCGCCGTATTTTTCTTCTCCTTCTTGTAAAGAAGTTTTAACAATTTTGATCGGTGTTTTTGTTGGTTCAGCTACACGAAAAGGATCTTTTGTGATGACAACAACCTCATTACCGGGCCGAATGCGTGCATATTTTTGTTTTTGCTGAACTAGCTTAAATCGAGCATTTTCACCGCTGGAGAACACAGCAAGACCATTTGCGAAATCTCCATTTAGTCTGTTCAATTCAACGATTTCATCTCCCATCACAACAAGCCCATCTTTCGTTCCTAATTCCACGTGATCGATAACACGTTCGGAAACTGTTTGCGTATTCCAATCATACAACCAAAATTTCATCCCTGATTTTATCGCGTATGGATTCAACAGGGCCTCGCGTTCAATTTCACGACCTTCTTTAGACAAATCTTCAAGCTTGCGTTCCAAAATCGTTGGCCACGTCGTGTTCGCCCTACCAGATCCATTTGAATCCATTTCTTGTGCAACCGACATCGCAAATAATTCCACAAGCTTTTTTGCTGCCTCTTGTGCATGTTCTGAAAGATGTTTTTCGTCCACACGAAGTTCGAACACCATTTCGCGCATTTGCTTGACCGAAAACTGCCATTTTAAATGTTGCGCTGCGGCAAAAAATTTCCCAAGCATTGAAAAATATATCTTTCGTTCTTCGCCTGACCACATCTCAACATCAGGAGTAAATCCGTTTTCCTCAACAAATCTTTGTACCGCATCGACGGCCCAATACTCCGAACGAATCAGTGTTTTTGCTCGTTCATTTACAACAGGAACTAACGCTTCCGTTTCAGCTACAAGCTTCTGATCTTGTTCTTTTGAAGTGTCGATTGTTTTTATTTCTCTTGATTGTGCACCACGAACGTCGGCACCTAAAAATTCAGACATAAATATTAAAAAGATGTTTATTGCCACTATTCTCTACGAAAAACCTCGAGCGCGCAAGCTCGAGGTTTTTTTACACATGAAACTCGCCATCTCGATAGACCACTTCGTCATCAATCTGAATCTTTTCAATATCCACGAACACATCCACATGATATCGGCCTTTCTTTCGATGAAGTCCCGGCTTTGCGTAAATTGCATGCTTCGCGCCGAGCGATAAGTGCATGCCGTGTTGTCGTTCGAAGGCAGTAATATCGTAAACGATTTTGTCTTTGCCCATCGCGCGATTGAGTCCAAGTCCAAACTCGCGCACAATCACTTCTTCGTCCTCGCGAATGCGATCGAGAATATCTTTAAAATCTTGTGGTGCGTCCGGCGCGGTCAGAATTCCATCTTTCACGATCACCTTAAACGGCTCGACGATTTGGATGTAGTGATCCTGGTTTGCATAACCGAAAATCATCGCCTCGCCGTTCACCTTCGTTAAATCTTTTGCTTCGGTAAACACTTCCCCGATCGGAAATGTTCCGCCGACGTTTTTCATTTCCGTGTAATCACCGATATTTAACTTCGTTGGTTCCATTCCCGTATCGTATGTAAGTGTTGTCCCTGGACAATTCACGACAATCTTCGAGCATGTGTCGAGTCGCTTTTTCAAACCGTGTCCCTTCTCGTGATAAAACGCTTTTTCATACGCGAGCGCTTCGATGTAAACCGGAAACTGTGGCTCTTGGATGCGGGCGAGGTGAACATGTTCGACCGTTTTCAATCCGCGCGCAAAAAGTTCAATGCGAATACGAAATTCGTTGAGACGAAAATTCATCGACTGCACGAGCACGACAAGATCCCCTTCATTAAGCGAACGCATTTTTTGAATCACCTCTTCTGGCGTCACAGAATCGAAATCCAGAAACTCCCCATTCGGAAGCGCACCGCGATATCCGTCTGTAATGATGCGCGTAAGCGGCGCAACGGTATCAAAAATCACAAGCGCATGTTCGCTCGGCTGCAGCCGAATCGCGTCGTTCACGATGTCGGTGAGATGTTTGGTGGCGAGGGTGGTGAGCGAGTTCATAAACAAAAACATTTGCTCGCAAGAGCATGCCATATTCTTACGTTTTGAGCAATTCATCCTCCAAGATCTAAAACGATTCCCTCTTATAATAATCCACCGGCGCAAAATTATCCGTCAAAATGGGAAGGTCGTTTTTTACTTCGCTCATCCATCTATGCGCGAGGTATCCGTTCAGCTCTGTGTTTGTACTCGTAAACTTCGGGGCTGTTTGTGATTTGAGAGCGACGAGCAAGACATTTTGAACTTGCGTGCCTTCAGCGCGATCCGTGATGGGAAATAAATAAACCTGTGGAAAGATGGATTTATACGTTGCATATTGTGCGCGCAAAAATTTTCCGCGCTTTCCATCAATGGCCGAGATGATGTTTGCAAGCACAACCCCATCCGCATTCAACGCATTAAATTGGTGCTGCACTGCCTCTTTTGTGGTGAGCTGAAACGGAATAGAGGAAGCGGCGTTGAATGCGTCTCCATAAATCACGTCGTACTGTTTTGTGTTGCGATTCAAAAACATGCGTCCATCCTCATGATACGTTGTGAGCCGAGGGTTATCGGTCAAACGAAAATATTTCTTTGCAAGTTCTGTCATGAGCGGATCGATTTCAACGACATCCATGGTTGCACTCGGATAATTTCGTAAAAAATCTTTTGGATAAGAATACGCGCATCCTCCAAGCATAAGCGCTGATTGGATGTTGGGTTTAAAGTGCGCATCCAGATGATAGAATTTTGTGTAATCAAAAACCAACTCGTCGTCCGTAAGATACATGGCGCTCTCTGTCGCAAACGGATCGGTTGTGAGATTCAATTGCTCTTTTCCGTTCTTCGGATTTTTACTCTGAGAAACACGTATGCGACTGTATTCGGAATCCACATCTATAAAGTGGAATTTTTGAAAAAGGACCGCACGAAAATAGGTGTGAGTGGTGTACGACGAGGCAATCAAACCAATCACGACGGCGGTAACGATCACACTTTTTTTGGATCGTAGAAAGAGCAAAGGTACGAGAGCGAGCACGCCGGAAAGCAGTAATAAATTTTCCGCAGTTCCTAGACGCGGAATTAAAAAGAATCCTCCAAAGAACGTGCCGAAAATGCTTCCCGCCGTAGAAATCGCGTAAAGCGTTCCGATCGTAGAGGCTGAATTTTCAAGATGTTCGAGTTTTAATCGAACCGCATACGGTGAAACGATTCCGAGGAGAAAACTCGCGGGTGCAAACAAAACGATCGCAGACAAAACCGCACTGAGTTCAATCTGTTGAATGTATGTTTTAAAGAAAAACAACACACCACTCTGAATAAAAAAAACGACGAGAATGCTGGCGGCAGCACAAAAAATAATCTTTGCGTACGTGGCGAAACTCGTTTTTTTGTCTGCGAGTTTTCCTCCATACCAATAGCCCAAGCTCAAAAAACCTAAAATCACGCCAATCAAACTCGTCCACACATATGTAGACGTTCCAAGAAACGGCGCAAACATGCGCGAGCCAACGAGTTCAAAAATCATGAGGACAGCCCCGCACACGAATACACTCACGTTGAGCGCTGAATATTGATACGATCCAAATCTTTTTTTCATTATGAGAGGAATATCCATACGCGCTTCATCGTAGCACCTAAATTCTTTTTAAAAAAATACCCTCGAACATTCGAGGGTATTTTCATTAGGAACCTGCAATTTCACTTCCCATAAATGATCCGTCAGATCTGTTTGTTTTATCGTTGCATTCCTTTATATCAGCCTTAAATGTTTTCCATGCGTCTCCTTTTGCTTTTTTCCATTCTTTGGCCGTGTTCTTTGTGGATGTACGAAATGCATTCCAGATTTTTTTCACCTCTTTTTGCAAGTTTTTTGCAGACATGTCCGTGTCATCATACAAATCAACCAAGGCTGTTTGTCGTTTTCCATAGGCATCAAGAATCGATTGTGTTTGCGTGTTGATAGCCTCGCCAAGAACTGCCTCGCGCGCTCTGACAGCGTTCTCCACACAAAGCGCAACATCCGTTTGGTCTTGGTCGGTTTCGGAAGGAGAAACAGCCGCAAAAGCAGGAACGGCAACAATGGATATCATGAATACACCAAGAAAAAAAGATGTGATTTTGAACATAAACGCGTTTAAAAAATTATTTCTGAACCTTGTTCCAAATGGTCGCAAATGCGTAGCCCACAACATATCCAACGAGCGTTGTGAGTACAATGAGGGTAATCGCGGAAGGAAGAGCGAACGGTAAGACGGTGTGTGTCGCTTCGACCATGTGAATTTTCATGATCCAATCAACAAGCGATTGGCCAAGTCCAAGCGCGACGACGACGGACCAAACAAGATGAATAAGGCCCAAAAGACCACCGAGCGCGAGCCCGGTTTTTTGCGTATTGAGTGCGGACATAAATAATGTGAGGTACCTTGTTGAGATACCCATAAGAATTAATTGTTTTTAGTTTAGCACGAGTTGCAAGGCAAGAAAACAAAAACATTCCATTTGATTGGAATGTTTTTGGCGGAGAGGGAGGGATTTGAACCCTCGATACCCTTACAGGTATACATGATTTCGAGTCATGCGCATTCGACCACTCTGCCACCTCTCCATGCGAGGGGGAGATTAACAAAAACAACCGAACGTGTCGAGATCTCTTCTCTCCTTCTTTCCTTCCCTCCTTCTTGTTATAATGCTTGCACCTATGAAAATCCGAAAAGCGATTATTCCGGTTGCCGGAATGGGGACTCGTTTCCTCCCCGCTGCAAAGGCGCAGCCAAAAGAAATGCTTGCGGTGGTTGATAAGCCAGTCATTCAATATATTGTGGAAGAAGCGGTTGCAAGTGGAATTGAGGAGATCATCTTTGTCACCGCGATCGGTAAGCGCGCGATCGAGGATCACTTTGACCGCAACTTTGAACTTGAATATCGGTTGGAACAGAAAAAGAAAATGGAGGCTCTGAAAGAAATTCAAAAAATTGGGAAGCTTGCAAAGATTGCATTTGTTCGTCAGACCAAACCGCTCGGTGACGGTCACGCAATTCTCTCCGCACTCCCATTTGTGGAAAAACACGAACCAGTCGCCATTCTCTTTGGAGATGACATCATCGACGGGAAGGTTCCTGCCCTCAAACAGTTGATCGATGTGTACAATGAATACGAATCACCCGTCATCGCCCTTCAAAAAGTTCCAAAGAAAGATGTCTCGAGCTATGGCGTTATTGGTGGAAAAAAAATGAAAGGTGGCTCCTGGCAAATCGATCGCTTTGTCGAAAAACCCACCGTTGCGGAAGCGCCATCAGATTTGATCGTGATCGGCCGATACATCATCACCCCAGAAGTCATGGAAATGTTGCCGAAAGTTGCTGCGGGAAAAGATGGCGAGATTCGCTTGGCGGACGCATTCGCCAAACATCTCGCAAACGGAAAAGTCCTTTATGGTTGTCAGTTCGATGGCACACGCTATGACTGCGGATCCAAACTCGGATTTGTAAAAGCGCAAATCGAACTTGGACTGAAGCATAAAGACATTGGTTCTGAATTGAAAAAGTATTTGAAAACACTGAAGTGAACTATATGACCACACGGAGGAATCTTTCAAAATTGATTGCCGCTTTGTCCCTTGTGACCTTGCTTGGCGCAGGTTGCGGTGGACCGTCTGCTGCACAAATTGCGGCATCAAAACCCGTCAGTCTTGTTGTCTGGCGCGTGTTTGATTCAGATGACGTCATACAACCCGTGATGGCTGCGTATCAAAAAATTCATCCGAATGTTTCGTTTGAGTATCGTGAATTGCGTTCAGACGAATTTAAAAACGAACTCTTACGCGCCCTTGCCGAAGGAAACGGTCCGGATATTTTTTCTGTGAATAACGCATGGATTGGGGAATATCAGTCCCTCATGACGCCCCTTCCTTCTTCCCTTAAAATTCCGTATTCAGAAGTGCGTGGAACGATTAAAAAAGAAACCATTTATACCGTAAAAGAACAGCCAACCATTTCTCTCCGATCCTTAAAAACAGATTTTATTGATGTTGTGGCAACAGACGTGCTCAGACCTTTTCAAGAAAACACCAAAGCCCCTGTCACAGACCGCATCTTTGGACTTCCGCTTGCGGTTGATAACCTCGCCCTTTACTACAACAAAGATTTGCTGAACGCCGCTGGATTTCCTGAGCCACCAAAAACCTGGACACAATTTCAAGAACAAACAACCAAATTAACGCGCATTGGAACCGGAGGTGAAATCCTCCAGTCCGGTGCAGCACTTGGAACAAGTAAAAACGTGGAACGCGCATCAGACATTCTTTCGCTCCTCATGATGCAAAACGGAACACAAATGACCGATGAACGCGGCGTTGCTACGTTTGCAAACGCAAACCAAGAAAGACAAATTGTTGGATTAGATGCAGTCAATTTCTACACAGATTTTGCAAACCCAACCAAACAGGTCTACAGCTGGAATGCAAAACAACCAAATTCCTTTGACGCATTCACCGCTGGAAAAACTGCCTTCTTCTTTGGATATTCCTACCACGCACCGCTCATTCGCGCGGGCGCACCAAAACTTCCGTTTGCGATTGCAACGGTGCCACAAATTGAAGGCGGAAAAAATGTTAACTACGCAAACTACTGGATTGAAACCGTTTCAAAAGCCTCTGAAAATCCAGATTTTGCCTGGGACTTTATCCAATTTGCCGCAAGCGCAGAACAAGTTCCGGCTTACCTCACGGCCGCACGCAAACCGCCTGCTCGTCGTGCCCTCATCAATTCGCAAATGCAGGACGAAGATCTTTCCATTTTTGCCTCACAACTTCTCACAGCCAAAAGTTGGTACAAAGGAAAAAATGCATCCGTTGCGGAAGGGGCGCTCCTTGATTTGATCAACGCGGTTCTTCTTGCGGAAGACGGAAATAAGGCCATGCAGGAAGCACAAAATAAAGTGAATCAGACGCTTTAAGACATATGAAAAAACTTGCTACCATTTTCCTTACGCTTGTTCTCCTTATCGCCCCGTCGATGAGTTTTGCGGCGTATGTGAGTGAAAACTGTCCGGGTGATCCCCTTTCCACAACCGTGCTCTGTCCAAAAGAAAGTGTGGGATGGTTTATGCAAGGCATTACAAACGCCTGCGGTAATGCAGGCAACTGCACGCTCAATGATCTCATGACTGTGGTCGCAAACGTTGGAAATTTTGTGCTCAGAATCATTGGAGCGGTCGTGCTTTTCATGTATGTTCTTGGAGGATTCTGGTATCTTGTGTCTCATGGAGATCCCAAGCTTGTTGAAAAAGGAAAAACCGCACTGAAAGTTTCAACAACAGGTCTCGTGATTGTGATGTTCGCTTATCTTGGTGTCACAACGCTCAAAAAATACATTACCAATCAAGCGTCCACTGGCCTAGGAGGAGTAACCTATGTTGCCTCGTGCAGCGCAAGCACAGAAGGACAGGCGTGTGCGCTCAATAAAAAATGTGCAGGGGGTACATGTATTGAACTGTGTACAGTAGATTACAGCGGAACCTATAGTTGTGTGGAAAAAAATGTGGTTGATGCAAGCAAACTCAGTTCCTGTGTTCCAAATAAGTGCTCTTCCTCTGTTGATACCTTGTGTTGCCCTCCTTAAACGTCCCCTTATGAATATCTCCTCGAAAAAAATAGCCATTGCAACATATCTTATCTTTTTATTGCCTCTTGTGACGCATGCAGAACTCATTAACCCACTTGGAACCACAAGCATTGAAGGCTTCATTGGCCGCCTCATTAAAGCGATTCTCGGCCTTTCCGGATCTGTTGCGCTTCTCATGTTTGTTTGGGGAGGGTTTCAATATCTCTGGTCTGGAGGAGATCCAAAGAAAGTCGAGAAAGGAAAAGAGACGCTCAAAAATGCCGTGCTTGGAATCGTGATCATCTTCTTTTCCTACACTCTCGTGAACACTCTCATCAAAATTCTCGCAACCGGAGCTGTGACGTAGTTTTCGTCTCACTGTGGATATCTTCCATATCAAAAATTCCAAAAAAACGATAAAATAGCTTTATCGTTTTTTCTATTCAAAAAATTTTTAATCTGTTTGTTCGGGAGTAGACCCCTCCCCTACCTCATTTCTATGAAGAAGATCTCACAAAAAATCAGTCACAGCGTCCTTCGTGCTTCTGTCGCTGCGTCTCTTGCTGTTCCAGCCATGCTCGGATTCGCCGGAAAGGCGTTCGCGGCGGATGGTGCATTAACAGCAGATGAACTGTTTGGAGGTGCTGACCAAGGAGACGGAGCAGATTTTGCTGGAGCTTCAGGTCTGAGCTCAGGAAACCTTATTGACACTATTTCTTCCATCATTCGTGTCGCTCTCGGATTCCTGGGTGTTATTGCCGTGGTTATCATTCTTCTCGGAGGATTTAAGTGGATGACTTCTGGCGGAAATGATGAAAAAGTAAAGAAAGCAAAACAACTCATCTTCCAAGGAATTATCGGACTCGTCATTGTCCTTTCTTCCTACGCCATCGCTTCGTTCGTTATTACATCCATTACAACCGCTACAGCTGGAAGCGCAACGTAAAAATTTCATTTTTCATTTCCCCATTCTTAAATGGGGATTTGCATGAGTGGATCAGCTTGATCCTTTCATGCGAATGCAAATTTTTCGAAGCGGGGTCGGGGACCCCACCCATAACACACGTCTATGAAAAGATTCCCGATTTTCCTTAGTGTTCTCTTTCAGGTCTTTGTCCTTTCAAAGTTACCGGCGTTTGCCGGAGCGGCAGATCCTGCCAGCATTTTAACCGGAGGGTTAAATGACGCGGCAAAAGATTCTGGGTTTAATCAAACCTTGAGTCTACCCGCGCTCATTGGACGCTTCATTGGTGTCATGCTTGGGCTCATGGGAATCATTTTTATTGTGTATCTTGTCTGGGCCGGCATCATGTACATGACCGCAGCCGGAGATGACACAAAGGTCAAAAAAGCAAAGCAAATGATCAATCAATCCATCATCGGAATCATCATCATGGTTTCTGCCTACGCCATCTCAAGCTTCATCATTTCTCAACTTACAACCGCCGTTAAATAATCCTTTACACACTGAACCCTAATCAACATCTGTATGTTAAAAAATAGTTATCTCAAATTCGGCGCAATGATCGGTTCACTTCCAGCTCTCATTCTTCCCCTTTCTGTTTCTGCTGGTGCAACCGCAGCGCCAGGTCAAGGTCTTAATGCTTCTCAAGGCTCTCTCACAACTATTAAAGAAGGGGCGGGTATCACTGCAGGCGCATCGGACCTTCCAACCTTAATCGGAAGAATCATTGGTGTTCTTCTTGGAGTCATGGGTATTATCTTGGTTATTTACATTGTTCTTGCGGGTATCACGTACATGACGGCAGGAGGAGATGACGCAAAGGTCAAGAAAGCAAAGGCGATGATTCAAACCTCTGTTGTTGGTATCATCATCATCGTTGCGGCGTACTCCATTTCCAGTTTCGTTATTTCACAGATTATTACAGCAACCGCATAAATACTACGGGGAAAACGGGGCGCAAAAACGTCCTGTTTTTTTGTTCCAATGAAAAAGCCCCGACACCCTTACAGCGATTTGCTGTTTTGGATGCCGAGGCAAGGTTGAGATCAGTACTGAGGATCACCCGTTCGAGCGCTGATCGACAGGCGCCCCGAATGGTTGCTGACCGAGTTGTCGTGGAAGATGGTCCGCCTTGGATTCCCCCAGACGATCTGGAGCGGAAACCCGGGAACCACGATGGTGGAAACTGGAGTCAGGTAGACAAGTTCGATCACGTCTCCTTGCTGGTAGCCAAGGAAGATCGTGTCGACTTCAGACGGGTCAATTCCCTTTGCAGGATCTTGGTCCGCCTTCTTGTCGCCGTTCAGGTCCGTATAGAAATCCACGAACCGAACTCCTGCGGGTCCTGGGCCTTTGTGTGCGATGGCAAGCAACTGGCCGTTCTTGCGAACAACCACACGCTGCATTCCCGCACGAGCAAACCACTTGAGCCCACCCGAGTTGATCGAGTGAAGTTCCGCATGAAACGGAGTCCCACCAAACATGTTCCAGGTTGCGGCTGCGTAGTTGCCGACAGGCTCGATGACCTGGGAAGGAGCGTCCATCATGTACAGAGGCATTGCGGCCGCCGGCATGATTGGCGTAACTTCACCCGGAGGCAGAACCGCTTTGGGGGCGGATTCGAGCGCCTTCAGGGACTTCGACACCCGAGCGAGTTCGGCTTCGAACTTGTCGCTCTTTTTCGCCTTGGCCTTGAGGACGAGGACGTCCACTTCGAGGAAGCACCTCTCTTGCGCAAGTGCGACCACGAGTTTGTCGGTCGTGGGAACGATCGCTGGATTGTACTTCGTCACGCAGACCGACTTGTCGGCTGCGATCTCGGCGTCCGTCGGAATCGCTGCCACTTCGGCGAGCGCGATCGAAGACACGAGGGACAGGACGAGGGAAACGATGATCTTGAACATGGGAACTCCCGTGGTCCGAGTCGGACCGATTGTCTGTTTCAGACCGACTCGGAACCGTTCCTTGTCGATCTATTTTCCGTACACCTTCTTGCGCACCTCTTTGAGGTTTTGCGCAGCGCATGCAGCGACTTCACCGTCTGTGCCAGGCGGACGTCCGCTCGGACACGCTGTCAGACCTCCGCCTGCCACTTGCGCGGCTTGCGGTTGGCTTAGCAAGGAAACCGGTACCTCACCGAGTCGCGGAAGTTGTCCCGGCACGTAGCCAAGGCTTGCCGCTTCTGCTGCGAGGATCGCAGGCGAGACGCCGTATGGATTGGCGCCGTACGTTCCGTACGCGCCGTAGCCGTAGGTGTACCCAGCCTGGACATCAGAACGAACCGCGTCCTGGCCGAGCGTCGCCGGCATGCCTTTCGCGATCGCCGCTTGCGCGACGTCGCCAGACTGCAAGGTCTGCACACGCCGCGTTTCCGCATCGAGCAGGTTCCGAGCTCCGCCCGAGGTGCCACTGAAGTTCACCTCGAGCTTGGTCGTCCGAGCCGGCTTTCCCGCTTGCGCAGGCTCCGTCTCAACGATCGAGGTTTTCATCTGGGCGCAACTTGCGCACAGGAGCAAACTGAGTGCCAAGAATTTCATGGCCGTCCTTGTGCCGACTCGTCACACGACTGTCGGTTCTGAGAATGTGTTTTCCGATCCTTTCGGAAAAACAGAGATTCGTTAAAGGCACGAAGAAGCTTTGAACCGTTGATTTCAAGCCTTTTTCGCATCTTCAACCATTCTTTGTAACGGCTTACTATACCATAAAAATGCCATTTTGTCAAGGTATTATGGCCTTTTTCTTGACTTTTTGGCTGTTTTTTCGTGTAATGACAAAGCCATTTGGAGGCATTTCATGAATGACGAGCCGTTTGGGCATCTCACGCACCTCAAGCAATTTCGTGACGAAGAAAAATCCTATCAGGAGCTTTTGCGAACCGCCCGTCGTATTGTTCGCGAGCGACAATTCTCTGGCACGTTCCTTGCAGAAGATCTTTTGGCACGCGACCGTATATTTGGGTTGCTCAAAAAGCAAAACTTTAAAAACATGGATGAAACGCCCGTGAAATGGGAACGTCTCAAAGCCTTGTACGAAAAGCCGCAGACAGACGATCAAAAAAATTTAGAAACACTGTTGCTCATTCGATCCTTTTTGTTTTATGCCGTGGAACGTCATGATGTCTATCGAACACCACTTGTTGGATCTCCACATGCGGTTCAGGGCTTTGCCTTCAGTAAAACCGGTTAAACAAATAGCACATCGTCTTCCTGCCACCCTTCGCTGAAGCTTCGGGTGGCTTTTCTTTTTCCAGAAAATAAAAAATCGAAGGGGGTTAGCCTTCGACAGAGAATCTCACTCACACTCAAGGTCTCTTCGCCACTCATACGAGTAGCCCGCGCATTCAGATGCACTGATTTTTTGACTCCTTCGACGCGGCTGTGTCGCACGCGTTCCAGAAACCGGAACTGGCGCAATCACTTGTGCGCTCACGGGAGCAGACGGAGCGGGAGGCTGTACGGTTGGCTGAGGAGCCGGGGCCGTCATCTGGTTGATGAGCTTCGCAGGCAGACTCGCCGGAGCTTCCGCCGCATAATGTGCGTTGATGTCGGACTCAATCCACGGCCATGAGGCGAGCCCAAGGACGAGGATAAGGGCGACACTGCGCAACCACCAGTTACGTCGATAATCAATGCTTTTCGGCATTCCGGTTTCGACACTGGTTTCTCGACTCACTTCTTCCATTCGTCGGACAGCCTTCCAAAGAAGGAACCCGGCCCCCGAAAAGATGAGGATCGATTGCACAATGCGTGATCCCATAATCCATCCGACCACATCACTGAAGGACTTGCCCAACCAGTGAGCTGCCAACGCTCCAATTATGGCTACAAAAACAATGGTCGAAAGAGCACCGAATAGACGCGTAGTCTTGCGCGCGCGCTGACGAGCTTCCTCACCGAACTCATACCCAGACAATCCCATCTGGGATGCAAGGGCGAAGAACGTGGGGACGCAAATCAGCAAGCGAAAGATGAGCGGTGTTTTCAACGAAAGGAGAACGCTGAAAATACCCACATGAATGAAAAGAAACATGATCAGGATGCGTCCCTTATTGACCAGCCAGTCTTTGTGAACGTTCGGAAAGAACCGTGTCACAATCGACAGCAGGCCTTGAATAGCCGTGAAGGAAAACAGTTCGATGCACGCGAGAATTCCGCCACCTGCGACAAGCGCAACGGCGAATTCATGCGGCAGGAGTCGTTCCATGACGTCGGCCGTGATAAGGATGGCTGCGGGAATTCCCGTTGTGATTCCGAAAACCACGAACAGAAACCGAGTCCATCCGGAGAAATTCCACGCAAGCGCAAGGCAAAGCAGTGGAAGCCCACCGTAGGCGATATCGATGTTCGAGAACGTGAGGGGGTGATGCAAGCTCACCGCAAACGCGCCGAAAAGCACAAGTCCGAGGAACATGGCGAACAACGCCGTGAATCCAATGAAGCTCGCAAGAGCGTATTTGCCAATGGTTTGCGCAAACACCCCGACAGCTTTTTCGACTCGCACACCAGTGGCGAGCGCGGTACCAGTTACAGGATCCTGTGCGTTATCGAATGCATTCTTTGCGTGTTCAAACGCAAGACGCATCCTGTTCTCGATGGTGAGCGTAGAACCGAGCCACATCTGAAGATGTGTTTGGATCGCCGCGTACTCATCGTCACTCAGGCCATTCGCCTGATTCGCGTCTGTAACGAACATGTCCCCAAGATGATTGATTTTCTCAGGGCTCTGAGCGATGTCGTTTGCGAGATCGATGATGAGCTTTTGTTCAAGCGGCGTCCGTGTCGCAACTTTCTGCGTCAGGAGCTTCATGAGCAAAAGGCCCTTCTCACTCACTTCGACTTTCTTTGGCGCCAACGGATCCTTCAGCACAAGCGCTGCTTTCGCGAGCGCGAGCAATTCGGGATCCATCGGATAGACGGACGCGATGCGCGTCACGGCAATGGCAAGCGGAACGAGGGTTCCTTTGTGAATCTTTCTCGGAACGAGCACCCGCCGCGTGCGCGGCTGGTTGTTGTTCTGATTCTGATTCCTGCCACGACCGCCCTGTTGGTCGTTTGGTAGCGGTTCAACGGGAACCTCTTCCCAATGTTCATCGTGTGCAGCTCGCCAATCGTGAGTAAACTTCCGACCATTGACGCCAGCCAAAATGACGGCGCCGTCTGTGTCGTACTGCAGTTTGCCGTCCTCACCCCATTCCGGAAAAAGCAGACCGTACTTTACCCAGTAATCGACTCCATTCGTGGATTCGACGTCATAGGCAGAGTCGATCGCACCTGGCTTGTGTACGACCGTCGTAGGTGTCTCTGCAGGATCCGTAATCACACTATTCACCGTCTCATGCACCTTCTGTTCCCAAGTATCCGCCGCACCTTCCGCAGCACCAACGATGAGGGCGGGCGCAGCGTGTTTCAACACGTAACGCACCTGTTTCATGATGTTGCCTTGATCATCGGGGAGAAGACCGTCAAAGTCGATATGTTGGAGGAGCTTTGCGAGAAGCGTTCCACAGCCGACCAGTGTGAGCCCAAGGGCACGCGGTCCAAGCAGCGCATGAACCTTCAAAAGGTATTCATTGCTGCGCAGCCGAATGATGGCCCTTGCCACAATATTCTTTGTACTATTGCCTTTGGCAATTTCTTCGCGAAGAAGCCTGGAGAGCTCCTGGTGAACATAGCGCTCACCAACCTCTGCCCCCATTTCTCCCAAGATACCCTGAACATCGAAAGCCATGATAGGTCTCCTCTGTGCGGCTTTTGCCGTGTGGTTGACTGAACAAAACGCCGCACACGATTTTATGTGTTCTACGGAACTTCCGCAGAAAAAAATCGTCTACGCTACGTTTGGTATTCCTCGTTAGGTACGATTTTGCACCGTGAAGAATACGCTTGTTATACCTGATTTATTCTATTTTGTCAATCGTTATTGGCAAAATTTGTTGATAAAGTAAAACAAAAATCGATCAAGTGATCGATTTGTTATGAAACACTGACGTTTATAGATCCCCTCCCCCTTCGAGGGGGAGGGTTAGGGAGGTGGTTAGGATGACAAAATCACGGACGTATCTGTTAATTCAGTCTGTTCTTGAATCAATTTCGTGAGCACGGCTCGATCAGAATTGCGCCCCACAAGAATCGCGCCAACAAGTCTGTTGTTTCTGACAAACAGCTCGGAGATTCCCCCGGCCTCAATACTTCCGATGAGTCTCGACTCGGCCGCATGAGCTCTCGACGTATCTCCAATAAAAATGATTTCAAGTCCAAGCGCGTTCGTTGCGTAAGACGATACAAGATTGAACACCGTGCGCTCGCCGAACATGTTTCTTGCTACACAACGTCCTTGCATCTGAGCATTCATCCAGTTCCCCGCGAGGAGATGGCGACCGTAACGCTCGTCGAGAAACTCGGCGACATCGCCCACCGTATAAATATTCGGCATGTTTGTTTCCAAAAATTGGTTACAGAGAATTCCATCTTGCACATCGATGGTTGCCTCACGCATCAAAGAAAAATCTGGTTCGATGCCGACACCGATTCCTAAAATATGACACGAAATTTTTTTATCACCGACCGAGAATGCTTCGATTATTTTTTCTCCGTGTATCTCGACAACAGCCGCATTTGGAATCACCTCGACTCCGTTCGTGATCAAATGGTTTGTGATGAGTTCACCCGCTTCACTCGAGAGCGCACGCGACCACATGTGTGCGCCGCGAAAGGCGATCGTTGTTGCGATGTTGAAGTGCTTAAAAATATTCAGATACTCGCACGCAATAAACCCCCCGCCGTAAATTCCCGCACGTGCCTCGAGAGGCAGTGCGCGCAAAAGCTCAAGCATGTGGTCTGCATCATCTAACGTTCGAAAATAGGAAACGCCTGGAACATCTTGTTCGATCAGTTTTACTTCCCCACCCGTTGCGATCAACAACTTGTCGTACGCAACTTCCGTTTGATCGGATAACGCGACATGTTGGTTCACCGGATCGATTTTCGTCACAGATTCGCCAACGATCCATTCGATCTTTTGTTCCGCATACCATGTTTCTTTTTTCAGAAAAACACGCTCGCGCGGAACTTTTGCCTTCACATAATGCGGCAACAAAACACGCGAATACACCGCGTGAAACTCGAGAGAAATAAGAGTGATTTCGGATTCAGGATCCAGCTTGCGAAGCTCTTCCGCAGCCGTTGTCCCGGCGATTCCGCCGCCGATAATAACGTACTTCACATGTCTGGAAATAATTGTTTCCCTGCTTCATTGAAAATAAAAATCGCCAACGTTGGACACGATTGTGCACCAAGCAAAATGTTTTCCATTTGGTCATCTGTGACTTCCATCCAGCGTTCATACTTCGAACCTTCCGGCTCTGTTCCGTGATCGAGGACGAATGCTTTGTTTTCTGCGTTCATTTGAAATGTTTCTGGTGCGATCGTCACGCAGGACGCTGCGCCGATACACAAATCTTCATCTACTTTTACTCGGATGCGTGGCATATTAAATTTCTTCGAAATTTATTTCTGTGATTTCTGGGCAGGTTTCTTTTACCAAATCCATAATACCTTCTCTGTACGAAGTGGAACATGCACATCCTCCGCAGAATCCAGAAAGACGAAACGTTGCGCTCGGAACTTCGACAGATAAAACTTCAATCGAGCGACCAGCGGACGCAAGAATCGGTTTCAGGTGTTCGAGGCGTTTTTCTAAAAGTTCTTTTTGCATATCGTTTACGCCGCGCCGAAATATTTTTCTTTATAGAAGCGAATGAGTTCCTCGACAGCTGGTAAACAGTTTGGATTTCCAATGCCGACTTTCGTTTTTTGTTGAACGAGTTCGAGGGTATGTGCACCTTCGAGCACTGCTTCTTCGATATCATGATCTGTCACTTTCGATACGGGATCGATAATGCGAGACGACTCGACCACAATCTTATCAAACTTTTCTACACGACGATAGAAATCGTTAATCGCATCACGAAGCGCTTTGTCGCAGAGCACGGAACAGTGGAACTTTCTTTGTGGAAGGCCGCCGAGGCGCTCCATGATGTCTTGAGGTTTGAGCTTGCGCGCTTCGTTGAGGGTCATTCCGTCATTTTCTGTGACGATCACGGATGCCATCGATGTCGAAGCAATCGCACTTCCGCAACCGAATGTTTTCCATTTAAATTCTTCGATCTTTTCCGTCTCCGGATTTACTTTCATCCAAACACGAAGTTCATCGCCACACGCGGGTGAACCAACTTTTCCAATCGCGTTGTAGTGCGTTTCATCCGCATCATTCTCCATGAAATTTTTTGGATGAAAAAAATGTTCCTTCACAATATCTGTGTAGAACCAAGATTTGGTTTGATCATGCGAAGCGACATCACCCTTTGTGCCCGCAATGGGTTCTTGTTTGTGTGTCATATGCAAGGAGTAGTCAAGAAGTCGAGGGGTCGAGTTTTATAAAACTTGACTTCTTGACTCCTCGACTACTTTTTTATTACTGCCAATATTTTTCATCCACACTCACAGGACTAATGGATCTGAGTGTTTGTACGAGTGGTGGAAGGGTTTTTAAAACGTAGTCGATATCCTCCTCAGTCGTAGAATGACCGAGCGAGAAGCGCATGGAGCCGTGGGCAACTTCGTAAGGAAAACCGAGGGCGAGGATGACATGGGAAGGGTCGAGTGAGGCCGAAGTACAGGCCGATCCTGTAGACGCGTAAATTCCGGCAGCGTCTAGATACAAGAGGAGTGCTTCGCCTTCGATGTCGATAAACGATGCATTCACATTATTTGGCAAACGATTCACACGATCACCATTGATGCGTGTGCGCGGAACGATCGAGAGAATTCCGTTGATGAGCTTATCGCGAAGTGGCATAAGTCGCGCCGTCTCCTCGACACGTTCCGCTTGCACAAGCTCAAATGCTTTTGCAAATCCGATAATGCCCGCGACGTCTTCCGTTCCCGGACGAATCCCGCGTTCTTGTGCGCCGCCAAACATGAGAGGCTCGAGTTTAATTCCGCGCTTCACGTACAAGAGCCCTGTTCCCTTTGGTCCATAAATTTTCGGACCGTTCATCGTGAGCATGTCGACGTGTAACTTTTCGACATTCATGTCGAGATACGCCGCAGCTTGGCATGCATCCGTGTGGAACATGAGGTGCGGAAGCTTTTTCTCTTCGCGATATTTCTGAATAATGTTTCCAATTTCCACAATCGGTTGAATCGTTCCAACTTCATTATTTGCGTACATGACAGAAACGAGAATGGTATCTTCCGTGAGCACTTCTTCGATCTGCTTCGGATCAATCATTCCCTCTTTGCTTGGTTTGAGATAGGTCACGCGGAAACCTTCTTTTTTCTCGAGACGAATACAGGCCTCGAGCACAGCGTGGTGCTCGAACGAAGTGGTGATGATGTGCATGCCGAACTGTTTGTTCATGCGTGCGTAGCCGAGAATCGCGAGGTTGTCCGATTCGGTTCCACCAGATGTAAACAAAATCTCGTCCGGACGAACGTGCAAAAGATTTGCCATCGAGGAACGAGCTTCTCGCAGCGCATCCGTCGCAACTTTCCCTCGAGAATGAAAACTCGAAGGATTGCCATATTTATCTTCCAGGTACGGCAACATCACCTCAAGAACACGAGGATCAAGCGGAGTTGTTGCGGCGTGATCAAGATAGATATCGAGCATAAGATTCAAGGACTGTAACAAAAAAGCCGTTGAAAATCAACGGCTAGGGGTGAGAAGCTTCGCAAGGTCTTTTGCATCAATTTGCCGGCCATATTTCCGCAGAATGATCTGCGTTTTTTTGGACCCGTAATCACACATGACCAGTCGACCGCAAAGAAGGCCGAAGTTGTGCGAGGATCCCCAGTGATGCGCGTCCTTCACAAGCTCATCCATTGGAACGATTTCAAGAAAGCGGGTTCGAGCATTATTCTGAAACGTCTTCATGTCCACGAATTCGACCTGCTTCATCACGGAAAACAATCCGCATGAAAAATACGTTGGTGCGATGAATGTGCTTCCGTATCGGATGGTGAAATACCACTCCAAAAGGTTTGAAACAAATCCAGCGATCGTTGAGTTACTGTAGACGTGAAACGCGCGTTCATGTCGCAACATGTGCGCAAACGTTTTTTGTGTGTCTTTCGACCACGCAAGGTCTTGCTTAAACGTATTCCAAAAAAGCTTGGGTCGCACACGCGCAATCTTGATCACAATTCCAAGCCACAGAATCGGAATCACGATGCGTGTTGTTCCTTTATGAATTTGCATCCAGACCTCCAAGGAAGAAAAGAATGTATCAAAAAAAGCCGTCTTTGTCAACGGCTTCTCTTTTTATCTTCCGTTTTCTTATGCGGATACATTCACACCAAAGTAAACATTCACGAGTCGCCCAATCACATAACCAATAAGCGCGGCGGATAAAGAAACAAAAACCATTTCAAGACCGCTTCGCAAGAGTGATCGTTTGGTAAAGGTTGCTGACCATGCGCCGACAAGAAATAATGAAACGACCGTGAGAAAAATGGATGGAAGAATCGCTTGCGATGTTGAGAGGAATAAATACGGGGCAAGGGGAATGATTCCGCCGAGCAGGTAGGAAACCCACATAACGCCTGCGCCACGAATCGGATGTCCGCGAAGATGATGATGTTTTTTCCGTTGTTCTTTGTCTTGTTCTTCATCCGCATCACTTGCGGACACCGAGGAAAGATAGCTCCCCGCCGCCATAGACGTGCTCTCCGCGGCGATTAAAACAAATCCGGAGAGAATCACAATGTACGTGCTTTGTGTTCCGACCGCAATTCCGGTAATCGTTCCGAGTGTTGAAACAAGAGAATCCTCAAGGCCGAAAATCAATTCTCTCATGGATGAGAGAATGAAATGACGAAACGATTTCATAAGGGTATACTAGAAATATCTTAACTGTACTCTGATTATTTTATGCTTATTCCTGAACAATATCCAGCGTTCCACAAAAAGACTCTTGTTGTTGTTTCTGATCACGTTCACGCAAAACTTTTTTTAGGCAATGATCGCGAATTCACATTCATCACCGAATTCAAAACAGATTATCCATCACACGAAGGAGGCGATCGTACATCCATGGTAACTCCGGGCGGCCAACATAGTGCCGAAAAAAATGAAAAAGAATTCATGCTCGGCGAAGATCATCTTTTTCACAGACTCGCAAAGAACCTCTACGAACGTCTTGAAAAGAATGAATTTGAGGATCTCATCATTGCAGCCGGCCAAGAAGTCCATCAACTCGAAAAAATGCTCCATCACGATGTTCAGGCGCGCATCACAAAGCTCATTCCAAAACTTCTCACAAAGATGAATGACGACCAACTCCTCGAACATCTTTTCTAGAGCCAACTCGTCTTTCGTGAACGACGGTCTTGATCTCCAGACGTAAACTTGGTACATTTCCCTCGCTTCCAATCGGCCACGTGGCGAAGTGGTTAACGCGGGGGTCTGCAAAACCTCTATGCATCGGTTCAACTCCGATCGTGGCCTCCAAAAAAACAATCAAACAAAAAACCCGAGCATAAGCTCGAGTTTTTTGTTTTAAAATACCTCAACGGTTGCGTACTTAAGTCCAAATTTTTTGGCTTGTTTAATATCTTTCATCCAAAAGTCCATACGTTTCGTATAACGAGCGTTCATACGGTCTTGCACTGTAAAGATACGATCGCCATACAATTCTGGAATACGCACACGTGTTCCAAGTGGCAAAAAGTTTGCCGCAACAACGTCTTCCTGGTTACGTTCACAAACGTCCATACCGGACGCGGTGATACACGGCGTATCATCTGTTTGTGCAGGATCCGATGTATAAGCCGTCATTGGAACCGTAAACGTTTTACGTGGACGGGCATCTTCAGAAACCGGAAGGTTTCCAAAGGATTTTGTTTCGTTTTCCATGGCGTCAATCATGAGTGCCACGGTTTTATGATCAATAGGCTTTTGGTCCGTAAGCATGTCTGCGTTCGCCATGGCTGGGAACAAAACATAGGTACCTACCGTTGCCACAAAGGCAATAACAGAGAGATCAAGCGAATATTTGCGAACATGAACCATTTTTTGAATCAAAGTAAGGGAAATTTTGGATGTGAAAAAAGTAACGGTGCGTACAAACCCAAAATCGTTATCCCAAATGTAGGCAAACGCCGATTTGGTTTTCTTCTGAATTGTATTCAAACCCAATGTTTTGCGTTTATTTGTCATACCCGGCGTGTCCTTCCTCCTACAGAAGAGACGCTGGGCAGGGCAAATATGTTTCCATCAAAAAACCCTGTTTCCAGAGTGGCAATAGAATACCACAAAAATGGGTTTTTGTCAATGGTTTCAGACCGATTTTTTCTTATTTTTTAGCTCAACAAAGCTAAATCACCCCTGTGGATGTTTTGTGGATTCTTTTGTCGAAAATCAAGAAATCAGGTATTCTATCCTCACTTATGTCCAAACACATTTATAACAAGCAAAGCTGGAAAAAAACTGGCAATTCCTCCTCATTTCTCGCCAAAACATGGAGGGCTTTTCGACGAACTCCTGTTGGAAAAAATCTTTGGTTGATCCTTCTCTTTTTTATCATCCTTGGCACCCTTTTTGTCTTGGCTCTCATTGCGGTCGCAAGCCGAGATCTTCCAAGCCCAAGCAGTCTCACGGAACGAAAAATTTCGCAGACGACCAAAATCTATGATCGCACAGGTGAACACCTATTGTATGAAATTGCTGGAAACCAGAACCGGACGTTGAAGAACTTTCAGTCTGGTTTTTGTGATCCACAAGATCCAAAACTGAGCTTAGATCCAAAAGGCATTCCGCTTTACGCTGTTCACGCAACCATTTCCGCAGAGGATCGAAATTTTTGTGAGCACATTGGATTTGATTTTAAAGGATTTTCACGAGCGGTCGTTTCAAATCTTTTTGGGAAGCGGGTTGGTGGATCAACACTCACGCAACAGCTTGTTAAAAATGCCATTCTCTCCAACGAGAAAACACTGACGCGTAAAATAAAAGAGTTGATCCTGTCTCTTGGACTTGAACAAAAGTATTCAAAAGATGAAATCCTTCAAATTTATTTCAACGAAATTCCGTATGGATCGAGTTACTATGGTATCGAAGCCGCGTCACAAAATTATTTTGAGAAATCAGTAAATGAGTTAACGGTCGCACAAGCCGCCACGCTTGCCGCTTTACCAAAAGCTCCAACAACCTACTTAAATAATCCAGACAAACTGCAAGCACGTCGTGATTACATTTTGAGTGAAATGTTAAAGTTGGGATTTATTGATAAAACATCATTCGAAAATGCAAAATCGGAAAAAACGCCTGTAACGGTTCAGGTGACAAACATTACGGCACCACATTTTGTCATGGACGTAAAAGCAGCTCTTGAAGATACGTATGGTCGTCGTACGGTTGAAGAAGGTGGAATGAAGGTCATCACAACACTTGATTTTGATTTACAAAAAATTGCGGAGGAAGAGGTAAAAAGCGGAGTAGAAGCAAGATCCGAACAATACGGTTTCTCAAACGCCTCCCTTGTTGCAGAAGATCCAAAAACCGGACAGATTTTGGCCATGGTCGGTTCAAAAGATTTTTTTGATAAAAAAATTGATGGACAGGTCAACGTCTCAACACGTCACAGACAACCCGGTTCCAGCTTTAAACCAATCGTCTACACAAAAGCGTTTGAAATGGGTTATACCCCGAACACTGTTTTATGGGATGTCACAACCAGCTTCCCAACAGATGTTGGAGAAGCTTACACCCCAAATAACTACGATCTAAAAGTACGCGGACCAATCAAACTGCGCGACGCTCTCCAATTTTCTTTAAATATTCCTGCGGTGAAAACGGTTTATCTTGTCGGTGTTGAAAATGCCCTCGATTTCGCCACACTGCTTGGATATGATTCGTTTGCAAACCACGCAAACTTTGGATTATCCATCGTCCTTGGTGGTGGTGAAGTTCGCTTAATAGACCATGTTCATGCATACGCTACGTTCGCAAACAACGGTAAGGCGAACGAGCAAGTTTCCATTTTACGTGTGGAAGATTCAAATGGAAGTGTTCTTGAAGAGTGGAAACAAAAAGACGCGAAGGAGGTTGTGAAGGAAAATGCCACACACATGATTTCACATGTGTTGTCAGATAATAATGCGCGTATTCCAGTATTTGGAGCAAAAAGTTCTTTGCAGTTAGGCGACAGACCCGTTGCCGCAAAATCCGGAACAACAAATGATTATCATGATGCGTGGCTTATGGGATACACTCCTTCTCTTGCCGCAGGTGTTTGGGTTGGAAATAACAACAATACTTCCATGAAAAGTAAGGCGGACGGTTCTATTGTTGCTGGCCCAATTTGGAACGCGTTTATGAAACGCGCTCTTGAAGGAAAACCAATCGAACCCTTCCCAACTCCCGACATTCGTCCAACCGGAAAAATGGTTCTTGATGGTTCCCTCGGCGCTCAGACTCTTTTGATTGACCGAGCGAGCGGAAAACTCGCGACAGAATTTACCCCAGATTCGTTTAAAGAAACACGTGTCTATGGTGGCTATCACGAAATTCTTCACTTTGTGATTCCATCAGATCCACAAGGTCCAATTCCATCTGAACCAGAAAAAGATCCTCACTACGCAGCATGGGAAACAGGGGTTCAAACATGGCTCACAAAACGTCAGCAGGAAACAGGTGTTCAACTCCTGACAACAAATCCACCAACAGAACAGGACGATCTTCACATTCCATCCAATAAGCCAACCGTTCAAATTCAGTTTCCTTCAAATAACTCTGTTTTGGATGGAAGGACTCTTCCAATTTCTGTTTCTGCTTCTGCTCCTCGTGGTGTTGTGAGAATCGAATATTTTTTGGACGACTTATTTATTGGTGCATCAAGTAGTTCCCCTTTTGACACAACACTCACCATCCCATCGACAACCCCGAAAGGGATTCACTCTCTGAAAGCCGTCGCCTATGACAATATCGACAACAGTTCCTCAGACACAGTCAGTATTCAAACAACCACGGAAGGTCAGGAAAATATTCTCAGCTTAATCGACCCGAAAAACGGACAAGTGATAGATAAAACAGCTGGAACATATACGGTTGTCGCTTCCATAAAAAATCCACAAAGTATAAGTACCGTAACCATCTTTGCCGAACAAATTGGCACGCAAGCGAAATCGATTATTGGTCAATTCTCAAACCCAACATCACCGTTTGCAACGGTTGATTGGAAAATTCCAGACTCTGGAAAATGGGTTTTATCAGCAAATGCAAAATTAAAAAATGCGTTTGATCTTGTCACAACAGGTGGAACGGTTGTCGAGATTCGAAGTTCAATGACGGGAACGTCCTCAGAGACAACAAGTAACTTTAAACCACAAAATTCGCTTGATCCATTCGCAAGATAAACAAAAAAACGCTCACATGAGCGTTTTTTTGTTTATTGTTTGATAGGCATCACAATGTAGCGATGTTCTTTTGGTTTATCTTTGGTCGTGAGCAAACAGGGGTTTGAGGCATCGATCAACTGAAACATTACTTGATCCCCGGACATTGACTGGAGACCATCAAGAAGATAACGGAAGTTTACGGTTACCGTGTTTTGAACTCCTGTGATATCCGCATCGCACGTCGTTGTATTTTCTCCGCGTGTTGCATCAAGCGCTTGAACACTCACGCGTTTCTCCGTTGGAGAGAATGAAAGCGTCACATCAAAGAGACCATTCTTTGAGAAAAGGGCAGCCGTCTTTACGGCTTTAATGAAGTCCTCACGATCAACAAGTGCTTGAGTTTGAAATTGTTTTGGAATGATCTGTTCGTAATCTGGATAATTTTCCTCAATCGTTCGAGATACGAGTTCGACAGGTCCATACATAAACACCACCTGATTCTGTTTCACTTGCATGGTGATGTACGAAGGCAAATCAACTTCATCTCTAAACACGGATAAAACGCGATTTACTTCGGAAAGTGTTTTTGCTGGAATAACCACAAGGAAATCCTGCATCGGCCCGCTTGTAACGGGAATTGTCTTTTCAGACAATCGATACGAATCTGTTGATGCAAGTGTGAGTCTCATTTCCTGTTGGAAGGGGTAAAAATGCATCAGGACGCCGGTGAGCTCTGGACGCGACTCGTTTGTGGCAACCGAGAACAGAACCTGCGAGAGGGCTGCTTTAAGGTCATCAATCGGGATCTGAAAACTTGTATCCCCTTCTACTTTTGGAACAAGAGGAAAATCTGAAGCATTCATTCCATGAATTTTTGTTTTATGTCCTCCGCACTCGACAAGTACCTGATCTCCATTCGTCTCGAGATGTATGACTTCATTTGGAAGAAGAGAAACATAGTCGAAAAATAGTTTTGAAGGGATCGTAAATTCACCTTGTTCATCAATTTTTCCACGGACAGAACAGTTGATGGCAATTTCAAGATTTGTTGCCGTGAACTTTACGATTCCCCCATCAGCTTTGACGAGAACATTTTGGAGAATGGGAAGATTTACGTTTTTTGTCACTAAGTGACTTGTGATACTGAGTCCTTGATGGAGGTTTTCTTGTGTGCAGGAAATCTTCATAAGTTTTAGTTCTGATTTTTTGAATAATAGAACTAAAGATAATGATAAGGCTGTGGATGATCTGTATAACTACTTCCCTGCGGCTGAACTTAGCAAAATTTTAGGGAGATTGCCTGTGGATGTTGCCTGTGGAAACGTGTGTGTGGAAATGTGGATATAAATTCCGTTTGAAGAACCCTGTTTCTACCCGCACGTTTTACACAGGTTTATCAAGTGGGTTATCGAGAGGATATTCACAAGGATAACTTGTGACTACGCTGTGTATAAACGTTGTTTGATGAGTTCAAGGTCGTGTTGCAACTTTTCATCTTCTGTTAAACACTCCGAAATTTTCTCATACGCATGCATAGCAGTTGTGTGATCACGCCCACCGAGTTCGTTTCCGATAGACGGATAACTCGATTTCATTTCTTCACGCATGAGGTACATGATGATTTGGCGTGGAAACGCGAGTTTTTTCTCACGACTTTTGCCAAGTAAGTCTTCAATACGGATATCAAAGTAGATAGATACCGTATGAATAAGTTGTTTTGGAGTAACATTTTTTTTGAGGGATGAGGGCTGGAAGCTTGTGAGGATTGGCTTGACGGTGTCGAGTGTTGGTCGAACGTTTTTGAATTGATGAAAGGCAATAACCTTGTTTAGAGCTCCTTCGAGTTCTCGCACGTTTGTTTGAACAACGGATGCGATGTGATTCAAGATGTCATGTTCAATTTGATAAACTTTTTCACGACATTTTGATTCAAGAATGGCAACGCGCGTTTCAAAGTCTGGGGATCCAACATCAGCCATCATTCCTTGTTCCAGACGAGAGGAGAGTCGAGCTTCGAGGGAAGGAATAGCTTTTGGAGGGCGATCTGAAGAGAAAACAAGTTGTTTGTTATTTTGGAAGAGTTGGTTAAACGTATGAAAAAATTCTTCCTGTGTGCTTTCTTTCCCGCCCAAAAACTGAATATCGTCGATAAGGAGCGTATCAACCATGCGGTAGCGATTTTTAAAATCGTTCATTTTTCCTGTGCGAAGCGCAGAAACATAGTCGTTTGTGAATCTTTCACACGTGATGTAGAGAATGCGAAGGTTTGGATTTTTTCGAAGTAACTCATTTCCGATTGCCTGCAACAAATGGGTTTTTCCGAGTCCCACACCACCATAAATATAGAGTGGGTTATAAACGCCTCCTGGTTGGCTCGCGACCGCTTGAGCTGCTGCATGTGCAAGCTCATTTTGTTTTCCAACGATAAACGTTTCAAAACAGTATTTTCCGTTTAAAGAAAACTCCCCCGTTCTATTTTCTTGAACGTCTGAAGTATGTTGCTCAACAAAAAAGTCTTTCGGTGTTTGTACAGGCTGTTCTTGTTGGTGAAAAACAGGTTGTGGTTCCGGTTTTCCTGCAACAGGAACCATTTGTGCAGGAGCTTGGCGTGTTTCAACACGAAACGTGATGTGCTTGATGTTTCCACCCGTGTGTTCCAAGACAGATTTTACGATTTCACGCGCGTGTTTTTTTTCAAGCCAGTTCTGCGTGAACATGTTTGGGACACCAACAATAAGAGAGTGTTCTGAAATTTCAGAAATGAATGTACTTTTGAACCAAGTTGTAAAATTGGCTTTGCTGAGCGATAACTCAAGTTCCCCAAGAACAGCTTGCCAAAGTTCGATCGTGTTCATAACGACAATTTATGAGAAAAAACGATTCAAATACACGAGGTTGAATATAGGATGTGGGTAAGTGTAACCATTTATCCACAAGTGGGCAAGTGTGAGAATTGTTCATAAAGCTCTTGATAAGTTGTGGATAGCATGTTAGTATCTGGGGGCATGAGTAGAAAGTAGAGAGCAGAAAGTAGAAAGGGTAGAAAACAGAAAAAAACTGTTCCAAATCCATCTTCTTGTCTTTTTTTCTCTTCCCCCCTTTCTACTTTCTACTTTACTACTTTCTACTACCCCAACCCCTATGCCAAAGCGCACCCATCAACCAAAGAAGCTTAAACGCGTCAAAACCCATGGTTTCCTTAAGCGAATGAGCACAAAAAACGGCCGAGAAGTGATTGCTCGTCGTCGCGCAAAAGGCCGCAAACGCCTTGCTCCAAAAGCTACCAGTAAATAAACCTCTGTGTTTCCTTCCGTAAATCGATTACGAAATGAAAAAGATATCAAAACACTCTTCGCAAAAGGCAGGAGTGTTTTTGATGTGACGCTCGGAATCCGATTCGCCCCAAATAACCTCCCAGTTACTCGATTCACGGTCGTTGTTGGAACAAAGATCTCAAAACGCGCGGTCGTTCGAAACAAGATTAAGCGAAGAATCCGAGGAATTGTCGAAAAACGTCTTCTCGAGATAAAACCCGGGTTTGATGTGCTGTTTCTCGTAAAGAAAGAAACGATTGATCAAACGCACAAACAACTTGTTGAGCAGATTGAGCGTATGTTTAAACGTGCAAAACTCGTATGAAGCTCCGATTTTGGATTGTTCCAAGCCTCGCTGTCCTTTTATTGATCCGTGTCTATCAAAAGACCTTGTCTTTTGATCACGGATACATGAAATTCTTTTACCCAGACGGATATTGCCGTTTTTACCCAACCTGCTCGGAGTACGGATACAGGGCGATCGAGAAACATGGGCTTATAAAAGGAGGTTGGCTCACCGTTCGCCGCATTCTCCGATGTAATCCGTTTAATAAGGGAGGGATCGATGAGGTTCCTAAATAAAACATCGCTCAATTGAGCGATGTTTTTAGTTATCCCCATTCGAAATACATATGGGGATAACGTGTTGATACTGGGCTACTTCTCGAAAAGCTTTTTAATTTCCACCTGTTTAATACGCGTCGTTTTTCCTCTCACAATCTCCATACAAGATTTCGCAATGCCGAGATCCTCGGCCAGAACCTCGACAACAGCCTCATTCGCCTTCCCTTTCTCTGCAATCGCCGTAACTGAAATCTTTGCCGTCTCATCATCGATCCATTCAATCGCGTTTTTTCTCGACCGTGGTTTTACATGAACCGTTATAATCATACATTTCTCCACTTCTTCAACAACTTCACTTCTCCAGCCTGTTCCTCATCGAGCGGCGTCTCGAGAAGTAAATCGAGATGATGTAGCTTTGGGTGTTGAACGAAGAGTTTGATTGCATCCTTTCCAATCAATCCTTTTCCAATGTGTTCATGGCGATCTTTGTGAGAACCAAGCTCCACTTTCGAATCGTTCAAGTGTGACGCGACCAATTTCTTTAATCCAACGATTTTATCGAACTTTTTTATCATGGCGTCGAGAAGTTCTGGTGTTCGAAAATCATATCCACTTCCGAATGCATGTTGCGTGTCGAAACAAACTCCAATTTCTTTCCCGCGTTCTGCCCTATCGAGAAACGCCGCTATCTCCTCGAACGAAGCTCCCATAACAGCCCCTGCACCCGCCGAGATTTCAACAAGTAGTTGACATGAGCCTTTATAGTCATCCATGATTTTATTGAGTCCCTCGATCACAAACTTTGTTCCTGCTTCCTCACCTACTTCCTTCGCCGAACCCGGATGGAACATCATACCGCTCACGCCGAGGAGACTTCCACGTTCGAGTTCCTCGCGTAGGAGCCGAACCGAGTTTGCTCGAGTTGATGCCTTTTCGGACGCAAGGTTGATCACATACGGCCCGTGAATATAGCAGCTTTTGATTTTGTATTCCTTCATAGCATCTCGAAAAAGCTTTTGGTCCTCTTCCGAGATCGCCTTCACGTTTCCGCCCTGTGGCGGGCGTGAAAAAAACTGGAAGGTTTCACATCCAATCTTGCCCGCATTTTTGGGCCCATTCCAGAGTCCTCCCGCGGCTGATACGTGTGCTCCAACACTCATAAAACAAAAGTAATGGCTTTAATGCCATTACTTTATCACAGAGTCTTACATCTTCACCATCACGTTCTTCACAAGTTCAATCACCTTTCTGTTCAAGACAACTTGTTCGAAGTACTGTCGATATTCCGGAGTGTAAATACGTTTTTTGTCTTCCGCGTCTTCATAACGCGCCGCGACGTCGTCGAGTTCTTTGTCGAGCTCTTCGTCGCTTACAGTAAGGTTCTCGCGTTTTGCAATTTCACGCATCGCAATCGCGACCTTGATGCGCATAAGGGCTTGTGGAGTGAAGTCGAGTTTCACTTGCACTAGCGTCTTTTCCAAACTTTGAATGTATTTTTCAAAGTCCATACCCTGTTCTTCTACACGGCCCTTCAATTCACGAAGCATCTTTTCGATTTCTTCATTCAAGAGAAGATCAGGAATGTTTTCAAACTGTGTTTTGTTTGCAATCAGCTCAAGAGCTTCTTTTTCTTGGCGCATTTGTTCTTCACGAATTTTTTCATCAAGAAGATTTTTGTGGATGAGGTCGCGCATCATCGCAAAATCTTTGAGGCCAAGTGATTGTGCGAACGAGTCGTCCATTTGTGGTGGCTCGAGATGAAATAATTCTTTTAAGACAACTTCGAAGTCGATATCTTGTCCTGCCAAAAATGCTTGCGCGTGATCTGCCGGAAACGCAAGAGTAAAAGTTTTTGCATCACCCTCTTTTAATCCAATCAACTGTTCTTTGAATCCAGGAATATAATATTCTTCTGCGAGATATACGGCGTGATTTGGTGATTGTCCACCTTCGATCGGAACTCCGTCTTTTTTCATGTCCATCGAAACAACCGCTTTATCTGTTGCACTCACGATCGAACCAGATGCGGCACGAACTTCTTTTGTTTGCATGCGCGTGAGATCTTTGAGCGCGAGTTCAACATCATGGTCAGCAACTTCTGGAACTTTTCCTTGGACAGACAAACTTTTAAAATCTGCGAGTTCTTTGACAGCCGGCATGCGTGTTACTTCTGCGGTAAACACCAGTTCATTTCCTGGCGCCATTTTTTCAACATCAATTTTTGGAGAGCCGACGGTGTCGATTTCGTTATCTAAAAGTGCTTTCACAAAAAGACTTCGCACGATTTTTTCAAGCGCCTCTTCCATGATTTTTGTTTCCCCAACGCGTTGTTTCACAATCTCATAACCAGCCTTTCCTGGGCGGAAACCTGGAATGGTTGAGTGTTCAGAAATGTGTTCAGCGGCAGCCTCAAGAAACGGAGTTTGTTCTTCAACAGAAACGGTAAAGGTGATTTTCACGAGTCCTTTTTCTTGTTCTTCGACAGTAATATTTGGCATAAAGATGGTTTGAATTTCTGCGAAAGTGTAGCGAATAAACAAAATTGCGTCAATGTTGTGGAGTGGTGTTCGTTTCAATAAAAAAATCGCCAGGATTTGGCGATTAAGACTTTTTGACCATGAGCACGGTGCTCACCTGAGCGGCTTTCTTAAACATATCATCCGGCGTGCTCGGCCCCTGGGTTTCATCCAAGAGGACGTGTGCGACACGCTGTGAGATTTCACGCAAGGCAGCATGGCGGCGAACCGCATCTGTGTATCCGTCAAAGAGTGTGTGACCCAAGTTGAGCGTGATGATGGTGTAGCCGTCTCCGCGCTCAATCCAGCTCGTTTTGGCATTTGCGTCCGGCGTGCCACGCATCGTCGTTGAGGAGAGTTCGAACAAGTGATCTTCAACAATGAATTGCCGATCTGTGGTCTCCCCGGTTTTCGGTGATTCACCTTCATCCTGTTCTCGAATGCGAATGGTACAGTTTGCCGTGTCACTCGGATTGTTTTTGTTTACAACCGTGATGTCGAAGTCTCCCGCTTTGTCGCTCGAGAGAATTTCAGCTTCAGTTACATCTTTCGAAATCTTGATTTCCCCTCCCCATTTCTGGTAGGTCCATACAAGATCCGCTCCGGCGGGCACTTCATTAAGTCGGACAAATCGACGGTCATGGAATCCCATCCGAACGGTTGGTTTCCCAAACCGCATCGGAATCGTTGCGAAGATGTTGATCGTGATGATGGCGCTTGGCGCATCCTTCACGTCCCCCATCATACTCACACGCAGCGTGTGCCCTTCACCAATATCACGGGCTGTGTAGGTCACGCGTGTTCCGGTGTTGGTATCCAAACTGCCGCCACTTGCCTTTGCATCCCAATGGTATGGACGCCCCGGTCGCGGATCCTTGATTTCGAACACGTAGCTACGTCCAGGAACCAGGTCCACGCAATGGCGATTCAGAGCGATTTCGATCACCTTTTGCTTGATCGGTGCTTCGCCCGTTGCTTCGTGAATATTTCGACACACATCTGCAAGCAGAGTTGCGTCATCGGTCGTCACGATTTCTTCTGAGCGCATCCCGAGTTCGTTCTCGACGAGCGGAACGATTTCAAGACGCAGGAACTTGAGGAGCGCTTCACAGAAGTGCTCATCTTCAAGCATGTTCGCGTTGAATTCCTTGCGGCTATTCACAGCGAACTTATTTGCCTTCGGAATGTCGATGCTGCCCACAACGTACGGGTGACGCAACACGATGTCAATTTCTCGCGCAAGTGTGCGATACCGCGGGTCGTGTGTGAACGCACGCGCAAACGTGGTCCAAGAACACACGGGGCCCATCGCACCCATCATCACGAAATCTGCGCTGCGGTCACTTTGCTGAACCACATACAGATTCCACTCAACGTCTCCAAGATGTTTCACGGGCGTTGTGGTACGTCCCTCAATCGGCTTGCCTTTCAGCTCGCGCGGCTTGAGTTCGAATGTCTGTACTCCGCCCGTCTCATCCACGGTTTCCACACGAATCTTTCGTGCAATGTGTGGGGAGAGTTTTTCGGCGAGGCCTTCAATCAATCGTTCCGCTGTCCGTTGTGCCTGCTGCGACTTGGTGCCAACCGTGAGGTCGCGCCAGGTCACAATCGTTCCACTCGTTTTCAGCAGATGATCGAATGAGAGCTTCTTTGCGGTCCACGCGAGCGTTGTATTTCGTTCAAACCACGCGTCATGCATGCGTTCTTTTGTGAGAACGATTTCAAACGCTGTCTGATCTGCAGCTTTTGTGATCGTGTGACACTCAACCGCGTGGTTGATGAAGCCGATGCGTCCGGTACCGTTGCGGCCCTTTTTCGAATCGTCTTCACGTGCAGCGCTGTCACACAAATTGGTATAGGCTTCCCGACCGCGCTCATCCATGCCCTGTCCGTTGTCGCGGAATTGAACACAGCTGATTTCACGTTTCGGATCCGTGTAGAAACGAATAGTGAATTCCGTCGCTCCCCAGTCGAAGGCGTTTTCGGCGATTTGCACCACCGCATCCGCAAATCCTGTGAACCCATCGGTCAACTTGTCGAGAATCGATTTGTCAACGCGATTTCGCCTTACATGTGGTACTGCCATTTACTTTCCTCCATTGGATTTGTTGAATTCTGACGCGACTCCGACCATGGAGCGTGTCCCCTGAACAATCTCCCACGCCGCTTTTGAGCCCATCAAGTGATGGAGCCCTTCATGTGCAACGAAGAGTTCTGCAAGTTCTGGACCAAGAATCGGCGTGATCGTTTTCCGAATGAGATCCGGATTCAGCTCACTGAGCGCAACCAGCACTTTCCGCAGATGGACGATCGCGGTTCGAACGTCTTCAATCTGTTCCATTGTGACACGTTCATCTTTTCGAAGGTGCCACGTTTTCGGATCAAGACAGTGCTCCACGCCACCAATCACGGAACCAATCGGTTCATAGATCGGAGTTACGGATGGTGTCGCAACCGTTTCTGTTCGTGCCTTGAGTCGTGCGACCAAAGCTTCGAGTCCATCGATCACAACATCTTCGAACGAATCTTTGGATGGCGTGATTGGTTTTGGTTCAGAAACGACGGGGGTCGCAACCGGAGTCGCAACAGGTTCCACTTTCTTTTGGACAGAAGGCTTCGCTTTTGATTGTTTTGCGACAGGCTTCACATCCATGAGGTCTTTGAGAGGGACTTCCACTTCCCAAATTCCCGCATCTTCCTTTTTGCGATACGTCTTGCGGTGCTCGTCAAACGTTTCCAAGAGCGCGGGATACGATCGCTCGACAAGCGCGCGCAGAATTCCTTCGACGGTTTCCGGATAACAACTTGTCTTTTCTTTTTCAGGCTTCCATTCAAGGAGTCGAGAAATGGTGTTCTCTTTGATTCCCGTAAGGCTTTCAATTTTGACAGCCGTGTGACCGGGATACCGATGAAGAAATTCTTGGAGCGCGGATGCAAAATCCGTGACTCCAGGAAAAAATTCTTGCGAGTCTCCGCCAAGGATGGCTCGACACATCAAGATGAACTGTGCATCTTCAAGACACGAGATCTTGAGAAAGCCTCGCATGAGATTGCTCAAGAGGATTTTCAACATCTCCACACCGGGTTTGTTGATTCCTCTGTTCCAACCACTCAACGTCCCTGACGGAACACCCATCTGAAGCGCGAGGTAGAAATTTCCTCCGTACTCTTTGATGATTTTGCGCAAGCGATTCACGACGTCTTCACGGTGAATATCACGATCGAAATCAATGTGTTCACGCAGATCAGGACACTCGTTCCACAACTGACGTTTTGCTTCACAAACCATCCAGGCGTCGATATCAACACCGGTTGTTTCGAGAATGGATTGAAGACCGGTTGTGACAAGATCAATCGTTGGTGTGTTTGCAAGCCAGGCAGGAAGACTCTTTCTGCCTCGAATGCCGTGTTTTTTGAACACAGCCTGCGCTTCTTCAACGGTTTTGAGTCCGTTGTGCTGCATCCACATTTCCCAAAGCACGGCGAGGGTGATGTCTTTTCCCCAAACGGCTGTTGGAAGTTTCTTGAGCTTTTCCATGGATCCTCCGGCTGAAAAGAACCGTTCTGAAATACGGCCATTCCGTACATTTCAGAAGGGGTCAACCTATCAATTTAAGCCTGTTATGTCAAGGTTCTATTGACAGATCCGGCTCGCGTGGTACATTTTTACATCCTTTTTTCGAATGACGAAGAAAGGTGTTTGTTCAGACAACCAAGGAGTGTCTCATGGGAGATGCAGCGACGGTACGTGCAGCTTTATCGGGCTCAGATCAAAAAGACCCGAAAATCATCTATCTTTCACCCGTTCTTGCCAACGTCTGGCTTGCGCTTCAGGTGGAATACAGCAAGCGGAATGCTCCGATTCCGGCAGATGTTGCTGCGGAGATCGTGCGAAAAAATTCGAAGAACACGAAAAATCCGTTCTCAACGCTCAACAACCTCGACAAGCGAGGGGTGTTGCAAATAGCGTCAGGCAGCTCAAGTCGTCGTACACGCATTCCTCTCACAATCGGGATTGTCATCACAACCGGAAAAGCTCCGAATGTGAAACAGATCTGGCCTGTGGAAGAAGCGGTGACTAAATTGCCGAAGCTGCCTACCGAGCCGAAGACGGAAGCCAAAGTGAAGAAACCTCCAGCCCCGAAGCCTCCTGCTCTCACAGATCTTCTCGGAGAGCCTGTGTGGGTGTATCCAAAAACACATAAGCCTGTGATGGTACAGGTGACAACACTCGAACTCTACAAAGCCCTTCTTGAAGGGGCTCGAAAAGACGAGTTTGCCCCAAAGACGACGAGTGAAATAGTTGTATATATCGCACACATGAATGAGAAAAAAGACAGCTTGATTCATGCGATCAGTCGCATGGAAAAACAAGGATTGTTTCTTCATGTGAGCGGAAAGAAGACCAGGGTGGATCCGGCAAAGCGCGTGCTTGTCTGCCGACCTGTTCAGGTGTTCCGACATGCGAGTTGGACTTCGGGAGAAACAGTAACGTTCATTCCTCAAGAATGTGAAGCGTGTGTTGATACACGCATGCTCGCACAAGCGCAAGAAACGGTTCAAGAGCCGGTTACAAAGGTTGAAGCGCAATTGGAACACGCTCCCTCGAGCGCCCTGCCTACAAAGGCTGAACTTGCAGTGAGGCTTACAGATAAGCAGCAGGAAGCGGAACAGCTCGCGCAGACCTGGCGTGCAGAAGAAGAAACTCTCGTGCAAGAGTTCGCGACAATCCAGGAAGAGATCGCGGATCTCGACCGGCGCCGTCATGCGCGCATGCAGCGGTTTCAAGAAGTACAAGTTGCTCTTGCCGCAAATCAGATTGGAAAACCGGAAGGCTTGGATGCACTGCGTCATGAGATCGAAGATCTTGGCATGCTCGTTTTGAACTACGATCGGCTCGTCCCGCATTTGCAGCGGTGAGAAATACTTACATCGGAATGAACCCCGGTGTTTTTTTATTGAAATTTTTGTATGAAAAAACCACCCGTAGCTTTAGCGAAGGGTGGTTAGAGATCTTCGTCGTCATTTGCGGCTTTTTCTTTGCGTTCGGCAGCAGCAGTCTCTTTGTAGATGGCTTGTCCATCCAGAATGGCCGCGCGAATGGCGTCCGCAAACGGACTGTCCTGAAGAAACTGCCGCGCAAGAGCAAGACATTCTGGCTTTGGCTTCCAAAGCCAGCTGAACTTGAAGCGTTCCATGTCGTACAGGTTCTTGAGCTGATCAGGAACGAGCGCGAATGCGTCCGCATCCCGGGGCGAGATGAGCCCGCTTGCAAGGACGCTTCCCACAAGGGTTTTTTTCCCTTTGTATCCACGAAACATGTTGGATTCCGGTTTGTTACACACGTCAGAGGCAATCATGAACAGTCGCGCATGAGCATCCTTTCGCGAACATTTGTCCTGAAACAAATCTTCTGGATTCAGTTTACGCACTTTGAGAAGCAGGGCTTCTGCAAGTGGCAAGGCTGTCGCGAGAAAATCTTTCAGAGCCTTCGGACGTTCCGGGAAGGTTGTTTGGTACAAGTTCATGTTGCCAATCCGTGCGCTTTCTTCGCTGCGCGGATTCACAAAGCTCAATTCCCTTTTCGCATGGTCGACTTGACGATCCACCTCTGCAGGGATTGGAAGGGCAAACAAGGAACAGTATCCCTTGATGCTTGCCGCGCGATCCCAAAGTCCAGAGGCTTCTTCGTTTGTCAGGCGGTAATCCGCTTTGTGCTGCTCGATGCGTGCACCGATTGTTGTCGCTTGTTCATCGAGTTCGTTGAGTCGAACAAGAGACGAACGCGCGAGACGAATCAGTGATTCGAGTTCGCTCACATCTTCCGGCTGGTTGAGAGGAAGACATTTTTGCATGCCATCGCGCAAGATGCTGAACTTCGCATCTAGGCGATGTTTTTGCATGAGGTCATCCGTCAGGCTTTTGCGTGCATGGAGCACGTCTTGAAACTCGGAACGATCGCGACTGAACGCTGTGTAGATTTGACGAATACGATGCGGAAGTCCGATCGCTTGTTCGTACAGTTCTCGCACAAGAGTTCGCACGCGATCTTCAAGCTCGGCGTCCACACGCTGCTTGATCATCTGTTCTGTGATGATGGGAGTTGCCAATGCTGGCGCTGAGATCCTCGAGACAACCTCGGGCTGCTTCGCGCGTTCAAGATCTGTCATCTTGCACGAAAGATCGGTGACACGCGTTCGGTATCCCTCGATTGCTTTCCACGCTTCAACAGAATCTCCAGAGATGACCGATTGAATGAGGGCTGCAAGAGAGAATGTTGGACCGCATACACCAAGCTCGGCGGCGAAATCACGATCACGTTCGATCGTTGAGAGATCGAGCAGAAACTGATCAACACGCACAAAGCGTTCTCGTTTCTTTTCGAGAAGTTCAAGCTGAACCTGTAGATTGGTGATTTGACGCTCAAGGTTTTTGCGCGCAACGCGTTCTTGCTGACCTTCTTGGTCATAGATCGCGATCATCTCATTCAGTGTTCGAATCTCAGCGGTGAGTTTCTGAATGCGAATTGTTTCTGGCGAACTCATGTTAAAGCCCCATTTCCGACACTTGCCGGAGCAACGAGCATATCAGATAAAGGCGTTTTGTCAAGAATTCGTTGACAAAGTTCCCCTATTTTGTTAGTTTTCTTTCTCCGCTTCTGTGGAGAAAGGACACACATGCGTGATTACGATTATCCTGCAAAGAATACGGTTAGGGACGCATGGATGCGTTTTTTACCGGAGTTCTTTCAAGATACGCAGGCCCACGGGCTTTATCTTCCAGGACACCAAAATCTGGAATTTCCTTGTTATGAACAGAAGCGATTGTCAAAAGATCGACTGATAGGGATCGAACATGATCCGAGTCGGTTTGCTGCGGTGAAACGTAAAGCAAATGGCATTCGCTTGATTCATGGAAATGTGAGGGATGCTGTTTGTGAAATAGAACAACAGCATATTCCGCGTCTGCGTTTTGCCAATCTGGACTTTGAAGGGTTGTACAGCCGTTTGATCAGTGAGATTCTTTCTCTTTTCCGCGTTTTTCCTTCAACGTCTGGTGGATATTTGTGTGTGACGAGTTTTAGTTCACGCGACGAAGAAACACTCCTGCAAGGAATGATTCATACGTCCAAGTTTTATTCCGGACGTGCCGAGCGTACCGAATTCATGAGCGACTACGGTCGCATGGTGAATCGATATGTCGCATTAAAGCATATCCTGAAAGATCCTCGTGCATCTGACCATAGTCACCTTACTCGCGAACTTGGATTTCTTTGGTGGATGACGCTTGTGATGGGAGTTATGCAATTCCCTGGCGACACATACGGAATCATTGATGAGGCGTATCTTACAGAGCTTGATGCAATTTTAGAACGGATTGACGAACGATCGCGTGCGCGCAGCGAAGGCACGCTTGATTTTCACTTGGTCTATGATACTGAACTTGCAACACGGATGTGCGCTCATACTTCGTGTCTGTGGCCATCTGGTTTTCAGCATTTTATTTACTACACAGCACCGGGTCTCCCGATGCATGTGTGGATGTTGAAAATCGATTTCATCAATACGAAAAAGAAGCCGAGCCATCAAGACGTTCTTGAACAGGTTTGGCAGTTTGCAACGCGCACCCCGCTTATCTACGTTGATAAGATGGGTACGGCGCATAGCCTGGTGTGAGGAGATTTAAATGAGCGTCTCAAAATTCCTGATCGAACTCGGAAAAGCAGCGATTGAACTTGGAACACGGCTCGACATGCAAGACGCGCGACTCGATTCGCTCGGGGCACGTCGTGAGCCGCCGAAGGAAGGGGGCGAAATTACGGATGTGATTCGCGATGCGATCATCAGGTCTCGCGCGGAATGTTCAGAAGAAGATTGGTTGCGACTGAACGGTCGGCGCGATCAAGAGTGTGTTCGTTACGGAATCACGACCGAGTCGGCCGCCGCAATTCTCGCCGGCGCGACGAAGCGTGAAAAGAAGAACGGAAACGGAAATGGCCACGCGGCTATTGTCCCCACTTCGGAGACGGTGGCTGAGACGCTGTCGTCGCCCGTTCCAAAGAGCGGCGCAAAAAAAGTTCGCAACATGTTTGATCCAAACGAGTGGGGCGAGGTCTCGCTCGAGAAGGGTGGTTCACGGAGTACGGCTCCTGCAGAACCGTTTCGCAAAGCAAATCAGCAAGACACCGACATCGTCATTCTCGTGCATCAGCTTGCTCTCGAGCATGGGAAAGATTGGAGTGAAGTGCGTCAGCAACTCTGTTGCACACGTCGTCTGACACGTCAGCAAGTTGCGGCGATCCTTGCGGAACATACGAAAGAAAAACAGAATAAGTTCACCGCGAACGCCGCACACGCTTAAGACCCTTATCGCTTTCGAGACTCTCGAAGCGATTTTTTATTTACTCATAAAAAAATCGACCCGCGTGCTGCGAATCGATTTTATTTTTCCTACACAAGGAAGCCAACAATGAGTAACGCGACAATGTTCAAAATTTTGATCATTGGGTTAATTGCTGGTCCTGCTGTGTCTTTGTATGGATCACCGACGGTATCTCCTGTCACCGCTGCTTTGTGGGCATTGGATCCTTTTCCGCCGTAGTTTCCAGACTCAATATATTTTTTTGCATTGTCCCAAGCTCCTCCGCCTGTTGTCATCGAAATCGCCATGAAGAGTCCTGTGACGATGGAACCGATCAAGAGTCCTCCGAGCGCCTTTGGTCCAAAGGCGAATCCAACAACGATTGGGGCAAACACAGCAAGCAATGACGGAGCGATCATGAAATTGATCGCAGCTTTTGTCACAATGTCTACAGCCTTTGCGTAGTCTGGCTTTCCGGTTCCATCCATAATTCCCGGGATCTCACGGAATTGGCGGCGAACTTCTTCGACAACGGATCCAGCAGCTTTTCCAACGGCTTCCATCGCGAGTGCGGCAAATAAGTACGTAACGATTCCTCCAAGAAACAAACCGGAGAGCACATAAGGATCGCTAACCTCGAACACAATATGAGAACCTTTTGCGGCGAGCGCATGCACATAGTCTCCGAAGAGCACGACCGTTGCGAGCCCAGCTGACCCAATCGCGTATGCTTTGGTCACAGCTTTTGTGGTGTTTCCAACAGCGTCGAGTGGATCTGTCACGTTGCGAACGTCTTCTCCAAGATCTGCCATTTCCGCAATTCCACCTGCGTTATCTGTGATTGGACCAAAGGCGTCAATCGCAACGACAATTCCTGTAAGAGACAACATCGCCATTGCGGCAACGGCTACGCCGTAAAGTCCAGCGAGGGAGTTCGCGATCAAGATTCCAAAGACAATCGTGAGAACAGGATACGCCGTTGATTTCATGGAGAGCGCGAGCCCCGCAATGATGTTTGTACCGTGTCCGGATTCAGATGCGGCTGCAAGATCTTTTACAGGTTGATGATTTGTTCCTGTGTAATATTCTGTGATGAGAATCATGGCTGCAGTAATCACGAGTCCAAGAAGGGCTGAGTAGTACACGTTCATGACGTTTAATCCTGCAACACCTGTGAGCATGTACTTTGTGACAGGATAAAAACCGATTGCGGCGAGTGCGCCTGCGACAAATAATCCTTTATAAAGTGCGTTCATGATGTTTCCATCTTTTCCGATTTTGATGAACAACGTTCCAACAATCGAACAAACGATGGCAATCGCTCCAAGGGCGATTGGATACAAAATAACTTGTGGGTTGTTTGCAAATAAAAGTGCTCCGAGCAACATAGCTGCAACAGATGTAACAGCATAGGTCTCGAAAAGATCCGCGGCCATTCCTGCACAGTCTCCAACGTTGTCTCCAACGTTGTCTGCAATAACCGCTGGATTGCGTGGGTCATCTTCTGGAATTCCCGCTTCTGTTTTTCCAACCAAGTCCGCACCAACGTCAGCGGCTTTGGTAAAAATTCCTCCACCCAAACGAGCGAAGACAGAAATAAGAGATCCTCCAAATCCGAGTCCGATAAGGGCTTGGACATCTTGTGTCACCATGTAAAAGAGCGTGACACCAAGGAGGGCGAGTCCAACTACAAAGAATCCGGTGACAACTCCGCCACGTACAGCAACGTCCATGGCCGCAGATAATCCACTTTTTGCGGCTTCTGTTGTACGAACGTTTGCGCGTACAGAAACGGACATTCCAATGTAGCCAGCAACTCCAGAGAGAACAGCACCGATTAAAAATCCGATCGCGAGGGTCCATCCTAAAGCAAAGCCAAGGATCACAAAAACGACAGCACCGATCATACCGATCATTTTATACTGGCGCGCCATGTATGCGTTTGCCCCTTCTTGAATCGCAAGAGCGATTCCCTTCATTTTTCCTTCACCTGCCGGGAGCTTTAAAATCCATTGAGTAAGATAGGCTCCATAAATGAGGGCAAGCAAGCTCGCCCCGATCGCGTACATCGAAATATTCATAATGTATGGGTCGAAAAGAATATGACTAAAAACTTGAGGGTATCGTAATGAGATATGCGCATTTTGTCAACGATTTTTACACAGAGGAAACACAGATTTTAACCTTAAATGAGCAGAAAAATACAAAAAAACGTTTGACGAAACAGAGAAAAAAGGCTATCATTTCCGCCATGGAAAAGATTTAAGGAAATTTTCTATCAAACTTCACATTAAACATTTTTTTGTCCGGTCAGCCCTTTCCGTCTTGCGAGGATTGATTGTTGTCAAACGTGTTGCCAAACCGTTTTTTTTGGCTACCTACCAACCGTTTAAGGCGGTTGGTTTTGTTTTTGTGAAGCTCGTCGGCGTTCCGGCGTATCGTGGAATCTTTTTTGTTCGTCGATTTGTCCATACGATTCTTTTGCCAGCCAAACACAGATTTTTTTATTTGCTTTCAAATCGGTATACCGTGCACGCCCTCATGATTATTCTTGTGGGAATCATCGGCGTGACAAATTTTCAGACGCGCAACGTCCGTGCGGAAACATTCGGGCAAAAAAGTATTCTTTATTCCCTTGTGTCTGTTGATGATTCACAAACGGTTGAGGTCGTTGAGGCGGGAAAGTCTGTTTTGATTCCTGGAGGACAATCGAGTTATTTTGCGGACGCAACACTTGATACGCGCACACAGTTTCACCAAACAGAATTGGATCAGACGGGGGCAACAACACAACCACAAGGCGTGCCAACACGTTCAAGTGTTGAAACATATGTTGTTCAAGAAGGCGACACACTTGGACGCATTTCTGTCCGCTTTCACTTGAGCATCAGCACCATTCTTTCTGCAAACGGACTTACGCTCCGTAGCACCATTCGTCCTGGCGACACCCTGAAGATTCTTCCAAGAGATGGAATTATTTATACCGTGAAGCGTGGCGACACGCTTTCAAGAATCGCGAATACATACAACGTTCAAATACAAGACATTGCATCGGCAAACCAGCTTGAAAGCAATGCAACGCTTAAAGTTGGGGCAGAGATTTTGTTACCAGGCGCAACACAAGTTGCAGCACCTGCCGCGCTTGCTCGTAAACCAGTGAGTGTGAAGGATATTATTTCAAACACACCTATTCCAAAAGCGTCTGTATCAACCGCTGGATGGGTTTGGCCTACAAACTGGCACGTGATTACCCAATACTATGGTTGGAAACACACGGGAATTGACGTTGATGGCGATTACTCTACATCGAGTATTGCGGCGCATGATGGTGTGGTGAGCTACACAGGTTGGCGCACGGGATATGGATTAACCGTTGAGATTGATCATGGAAACGGATTAAAAACACGTTACGCACACAACTCAAAAATCTATGTTAATAGAGGGGATGTTGTTTCCGCTGGCGAACGATTAGCTCAAACGGGAACAACAGGACGTTCAACAGGAACCCACTTACACTTTGAGGTAATTTTAAATGGCAAGTTTCAAAACCCATTGTCTTACGTGCGTTAATTAATCGTGCTGCATCTTTTGTCCGCGAAACTGCAGCGCTTCGGCAAGATGTTGTTCTTCAATGATGTTTGACTCCGCAAGGTCGGCAATGGTGCGTGCGACTTTGCGGATACGTGTTGTGGCGCGAGGAGAAAGTGATTGTGATCCGATCGCAAGACCTAACAGGGTTTTTGCTTCACTCGACATCACGCAGGTTTTTTCAAGGAGTGAAGGCGAAATTTCAGCGTTCACATGACAAGCGGAATCGAAAAATCGATCCGCTTGTTTTATTCTTGCGGCAACAACGCGTGCGCGAATGATTGCTGATGGCTCTGATTGAGTGTCCGATAACAATTTTTCCTGCGGCAGATTAGAGACTTCAATGCGCAAATCAAATCGATCAAGGAGCGGCCCGGAAATGCGTTTTTGATACGTTTGCATTTGAAATATAGTGCAAATACATTTTCGTTTGGGGTCACTCGCGTATCCGCACGGGCATGGATTCATCGCGGCAACCAAAATAAATCGTGCAGGAAATTTCACCGTCGCCTGTGCGCGAGAAATGGTCACGACACCGTCTTCAAGTGGACCGCGCAAATGTTCCAGAACATGACGAGGAAATTCTGGGAGTTCATCCAGAAATAAAACACCACGATGCGCAAGAGATATTTCGCCTGGTGTTGGCCACGTTCCCCCACCCACAAGCGAGACGACAGAAGCAGAATGATGGGGAGAACGAAACGGACGCGTTTCAATGAGACCAGATGAGGATGTCAGTTCACCCGCAACAGACGCGATGCTTGTGACTTCCATAGATTCTTCTTCGGTGAGATCTGGAAGAATAGAGGGAAAGGAACGGGCAAGAAGCGTCTTCCCCGTTCCTGGTGGACCCGAAAGCAAAATATTGTGCCCACCCGCAGCAGCGATTTCCAGTCCGCGTTTCGCAAAGTCTTGTCCTTTTATAAAGGAGAAACACTGATGATCTTCTCTCGCTCGTATTTTTCGGGCGTACACCGTTTTCGTCATGAGTGTGCGTCCAAGCAAATGATCAACAAGTCCACGCAATGATGTTGCACCGAACACTTCGAGATCTTTTATCACAGCGGCCTCTTGTTCATTTTCTTTTGGAACGAACATGGACGTTTTTTGAATGCGTCGAGCCATCAGTGCGGTTGTAAGAACTCCACGAACCGGTCGAATGACTCCATCGAGCGCAAGTTCACCGAGCACAACAGCATGTTCAAGCGTGTGGGCTGGAATTTCGCCGCGCGCAATTAAAATTGAAAGGGCAATTGGTAGATCATAGAGCGGGCCTTGTTTGCGTAAATCTGCCGGAGCAAGATTGATGGTTAATCGTCCGCGAGGAAATTGAAAACCACTATTTTTAATGGCAGCGCGAATGCGATCCCGAGATTCTTTTACGGAAGTATCAGGCAATCCCACAATCGTAAAATTATTCATGCCGTTTGAAACGTCTGTTTCAACAATAACAGGAATAGCATCGATTCCCGTTGTTGTGCTTGAAATGATAGAAAACATAAATTGATGATAAAAAAAGAACTCCCAAGAAATTAATCTAAGGAGTTCATTTATAGAAAAGAGTTTATCGAACTTTTTTGTGTTTGTCAAACATCTTTTTCCGTTTTGTGCGTTGTGGTCGATTGACGCGATGAAATAAGAAGGAAGATGACACCGAGAATGATGAGCAAATCTGAAAGGTTGAGTGCGGATCTTCCAAAGAAGATCAAATAATCTACTGTGAATCCGTAATAGACTCGATCAAAGACGTTTCCAATGGCACCGATGAGAATCATCAGACTGGAGAAAGCGATTTTTGGATGTGATTTGAAATTTTTTACGATCATTTCCACAAGGAAATAACCAATCACAATGGAGATGAGGAGAATAAATTCTCGGCGAAACGGAATATCAAAGGCGAGCCCCCAATTTTTATGGATAGCGAGATTGAGAAATCCAGGATCCACAAGTGTGCTTTCATCTGGAAAATGGGTTAAGGCAAATGCTTTAATCCACTCATCGAGTAAAACCAAAAGGACGGCTGGGAGAAGG